>Ga0065711_1033811_pt1 | contig 24789 bp, 10 predicted proteins | sample Hoacrofraction12_FD_59098 | JGI IMG/M metagenome (GOLD analysis project Ga0065711, IMG submission 59098) | Hoatzin crop microbial communities from Cojedes, Venezuela - Epithelial fraction 12 v2 (version 2) | ecosystem: Host-associated > Birds > Digestive system > Esophagus > Crop | place...
CTCCTGTCCTCCAGGACCTCTCAAAGATGATGGAGAGTGGCTCAGCAATGACATCCGCCAGCTCCCTCAGTACTCGTGGGTGCATTCCATCGGGGCCCATGGATTTGTGGGCGTCCAGATTGCTTAAGCGATCCCTCACACAGTCCTCCTCGACCAAGGGAAAGTCGTCCTCTTTGTAGGCTTCTTCTCTTACCTCTCGCCAGGTTCCATAGACTTATGCATGTTCAGGTTCCTCATGTGGTCATGAACCTGATCTTCTCTTACAGAGGGAGGGACTTTGCTCCCCTAGTCCCTGTGTTGTGGTCCATTCACTTGAGAGGTGTGGGAAGAGAGGTTGTCAGTGAAGACTGAGGCAAAAATATTGTTGAGTACTTCAGCCTTCTTCTCACCTGTTGTTATAACAAGGTGCATATTCTCCCTCTTTTTTGCATATTTCTCCTTCTTGCTGCCTTCTGTGATATATTTTTTCTAAGAAATATACTGCATATAGATGTTAGAGGGAATGAAGGATATCAAGGTGCCATTGAGTTGGCTTGACATAAGCTTCTTCAATGCAGAAATGAGGGCATTTCATGAACAACCATGTGACTGAAGCAGGTATCAAATTCTGCCGAGAACTAACAAACTGCCAACTGAGAGAGCATGGGTTTATGCATTTTGCTCATACCTCAGTTGAAAGAGTATAAATAGTGTAGTACATTATCAGTTCACAGTAAACATTGCAATGACCACATCCTTGCCGAGAAAAGAGTGTTCAGAGAGAAATAATTAGTCACCATTCAAGTAAATATATTAACTCTACTAGTAGACACTGAAAGAATTATTTTCTCTTAAATATGCCAGAGGTAAACCTTTTGGGTATCAAGAGTCATTAAATCAAAAGAAAATGACACATCTCATATGAAATTACCTTTAAATCATTACACAAGTTATGAAAAAATATAAAAACTAGAGTTTTAGTTTCGAAAATATCACTTGGATCTTTAGCTAAGTAGTAATTCAACAGATGATGAATATGCCTCAAAGGGCTGTGTTCAGCATCTGTATCATGTAATTGGAAGGTGAGGACAGAACCTTTACTTCTTCCTTTCCTTTTGCCTGCAACAAGGGAACATAACTACAAGCTTAAATGTAGTATTAAGTAAGCATTTGTTTTTCCTTCAAATTTCCAACTGCAAAGATATTTTTAAGTGCTTCACTGCAGTCTTGACCTTGTCTATTTGTGCCTTGTAACAGAGTAGGTTATATTATAGTTATCCCTAGCTGCTTTTTTTTTTCGAGATGATAATGCAGATAATAAAATATTAAAGAAAAATCTGAGAGCTGTATAATATATACAGATTACAACTGGAAGAGGAACATTGAAGTTCTGAGGCCTTTTTTAAACTACACCAGAAGTGACATCTTAGAAAAGCCTTTTCAAGAGTACTTGTGGGATGTATGAGTTTTTAGACTTAAGGTGCTATGGCCCAGATCTCTGAAAACCTTTAGAATGAAGTTGCGTGTTCTTTTACCGCCTTTGATTTAGAAAGAGAATCAAACACTACATAAAACCAGCAAACTTGGGATGTTAAAATCTGAGTGTATTTTTAATAAGTGAATGTAGTTGTGGTGGGGGATTGCATGTACATAATTACTATTAAGATAACATCTTTACAGTTTGAGGTTGCAAAACATACAATTTAAAACTTTAATTCATTGGAATGTTTCTTACCCTAAACTAGAATTTCAGTTTTATTTTGCTTTCAGTAACACAGTACTGGAGTAGTCATTTTAAGGTCTAGACTAACACATTTTTTTGAATCAACATTAGTTAATTTAGCTTTCAAATAAAGGCCTGAGTTTTTTTTTTCACTTGGTCCAGAAGAGTTCAAAAATCAACGCTTATCCTGGAACCTTTTGCTGTTTAAGGGATTACTAGACTATATGTACCCTAAAAAAAATTTTATCTCTGGACAATTATCGATAAATGAAACATACTCTACATGATCTATTATTAGATGCTGAATTGACATGGGATGTTTTTTTTCTTATGCATGGATTAAAGCAGTAGTAACAATGTAATAGTACATATCCTGCAGTCTGGATATGGCATCTGCATGATGTAATTATATTGTGTAATTTCCATCAGTATACTCCTCATTCATCGAAGTACATTTGAAGATCGTAGCCCATTAGAATTAAATTTTCATTTCATCATTCAAGAAGAATTCCAATGTAATTGGCATTCTATTAGACAAGAGCTGGAAAGTATATCGTATTCCATTATGATTATTGCTAGTAAGAAGATAAAAAAAGAACATATCCCTGACAATTCTTAGACATTTTATCACTTAGGCAACATTGATGAATTTTAAGTAAAGCAACCAAATACAATATCAACAAAAATTACTAGCAAAGGATAATCTACAAAACTGATCGAAATTCTAACAAATGTAAATGCTGCCCAAGCTGTTATTCTACTTCAGGGAATATTCCTCATAAAAAGCACATGAAGACTATATTACTGGATTCCATAGGTAGCTATTTTGTCTACGTAATCTCTTTGCATATTTGATTGAAATGTTCTTTTATCCTGTTACATTCTAACATCAGTGGTATCTAACTGCAAAAGGACCAAATGCTATCCTGACAATTTTAAACTGGTGGACAGGTGATGGAGAAGTGATTAAAAATGGACTAGACTACAATTCAGAATTATTTTAACATTCACAGAAAAACCTTGTCTGTTTTTATTTTTTATCTTGAACTTCTTTGCAACCCTATAGCAAGTTGGTTGTTCAAGGAAGGGTGTTATCCCTTTGCTTTTTGTGTGGGAGGATCACCATACTGATGAAAGTGCTCATTAGAGCATATGATCCTTAATAAAGTGGGGCAGGATAGAACAATTTTCCTTATTACATTGTGTAAGAGATTTCTTAGAATTCTAAAAGCTCATACATTTCATTTTCTAGCTCCTCAAATACAAATACAAATACACTTTCCTGCTTCTCTCCTACTGTGCAATCTGACAGACTCATGCTGTGTCCCAACACCACTAATATTTTCTTCCCTCCAGACATTTCTCCTAGGCTCGTCCACTTCCAGGCATATGTTTCCACTACTTCTTTCTGCTTTGACACACTTCTGCTCATCTACTTCTATTAAATTTCAATTCCTTCTCTCTAATTTTTTTTTTTACTCTCTTAATTCTCTTCCTAAAACCTGGCATTTTTCCTTCCCCATCTAGCCTTACGTTCACTCTTTTCTTTCAACTCAAAAACTCCCACTTTCACTTTTTTCCTCAAATATCTCCCTTTCATCTCCTCCCTGTGATTTTTGACAATGATTCAAGCCTTTGCTTCTTTACATATTCACCCCTCATGCTTTTTTTTGTTAATTAAAGAATAGAGGACTTTTTTATTTTGCTCCACAGACCTGGAGTAATTGTAAGGAAAGATCTAAACTGGAAAGGTAGTGAGCTCACTGGTCACTGGATCCTGTCAAAAAAGAGAAGAAAATGCACCCCTTTACAAACAAGTGACAAAAAACGCAACCAAATGAAAAACCCCAAACATTTGAGGTACTTAGGTACTGAAGAACTTAGCATCTTTCTGTTCCTTGGTCCAGTTCCCTTCACGACCAGTAAAATTTACTCCTTAAAAGAAGAAATATCTCCAACTTCCTTCCCTATAATTGTATCTATAATCTAACATAGGATGATTTTCATTAATTAGGTAGTTTCCCCTGTTTACTTTCTAAGAGGAACAGAAACATTTCATACTACACTAAGAAAACAGAGACAGACAAGTGTGAAGTAGCAAATATTTCTTCAATAATTGCACCATTAAGAATCCAATAGACAAATAAAACCCCAGAATTGTTTTGTCTCATTCTGCAAAGGAGACAAACCCAAGAAATTATAGTTTTCTCCTTCAGATGCTCTGTAAATGAGCTAGGTGTTATAAGCAAGTTTTCAGGATCTACAGATGCTCATTCAGAGATTTAGGCATCTAAACCTCCATACTGTATTATGTTTGCTACTTTCCATCACTGAATTTGTGTCACTTATTTTCTGTTTTAAGGATATCAATGGATTTATAAAACCAACTGCCTTTAATTACAAAGAGTGGATCACAAGTTAGAGAACTTTTCACCTGACAGCTACAGTTAGGTCAATGAAACAAGAGATTAATATATTTTTTTTTGTTTTCATATATAGGTCTCTGAAACAAAAGCAAGAAGAAAAATTACAGGACGATTATATTCATTGGGACTTCTATATGTTCACCTAAATTGTGTATTCTACATCCTAGAATTTCTTTGAAAGACCTTGACCAAAAAACTACAGGTGCCTGAATAGGAACAAGCATCTTGCCTTATCAAGCACCACTCATTGAATATTTTATTGTGTCTTAAATTTAATACCAACGCATTACTGCTTATCAGTATTCAGGATCATATTTCACAGTATGTTGAAGAATAGAAAAATCTATCAGAGACAGAGCAGTAAGCAGATAAAAAATGCTTCTCAGTCTATTCTAGATACAGGTCCTTTTTTCCCCCCTCCTGTAATTACCATATTTCCACAACATTTTAACAATAATTGAAAATAAATTCCTGAACAACAACAATTACTAATACTTTATAGCACTACACATCTGCATAGGATTTGCACAGCATTACAATCTCAAGAACCTAAAAATCAGCTAATGAAATGTTATAATGTTATTCATAGGTGCAGGTCTGCTGACATTCGGCAGAGTAGTCATGTGAAAAAGGTATGTGGGATACGGTGCCAAGTTAAGACATATAGTTGCTGAGGTTCAACGTGCAGGTGCATCAGCTGAGGCAGAAAGACTACTAACCATTAAAAGTTTTATGCTGAAATTTACATTTCCAGGTTCTTCAATATTTTATTTTAATTTCATAAAGTTGAGTGTGATTCTAACAAACTGAAAGTTTTGCAGAGACCTTATATCACCTTATATCTCTTTGCCTAGCAAACCTGATGTTCCACTGCAGTTCTTGCCTCTCTACTTGGCGCGCTAAAAAAAAATCTCTGGAGTCCTTCGCACCTGAGACAAATAGGAAGTTCTCACAGGCAAGGAAGACCTGAAATCATTGATTTGTAAGAAGATTCTCTCCCTGTTTTCAGAAAAACTGAGTTTAGTGGCTGTAAAGAAACCCTATAAAGGCACGAAAAAAGGAGCTGTTATTGCTGCAGCTGCTGCCAAAACTTAAAAGCACTGGAAGCACTATGCATTTTTAGTGTTTATAGGAATTGTGATTTGGCTTACTCCTAAGAAATCAAGGTCTGTAATAACCATCAGAGAACCTAATGATTTCTTGGTTACTCTGGACTCAAGCCCTCTGAGAGTGCAAATTCATGGGGTAGGCACGCTTCTTCCTCATGCTAAGGCTGGGGGAGCCAGGCCCAGGCAGTCTTTCCACCCAGGGGTACCACTTCTGTCTCCAGAGAGTGGAGAGCTAAAATACCAAGTTGAATTGGCTATGCATCTAAACAGGTTTCTATGGGAACTGAAGAACCACGGTAGACAAAAGCAGAGAAAACAGCATCTGTCAGAATGAGATGAGGTAATAAGGCAACTGCTGTGACCACACAGAGATTTAGCCCAGGGACAGAGAGTCCAAGAAGGACCAGGGAGGGGAGACATGCTTAGGAGCTATCTATGTTCAAATAATCGTTGCCAAAAAGTCATAAAATATGCTAGGGCATGAAAACAAATTACTGAAATTACTGAAATTGTGGAAAGCAGAGGCTGAACAGAAAAGATACTTGCTTAAAGGAGATTAATTACAAGTTAGGATGCACAGTCTGTGAACAGCTTATGCTAGGGGAGATCATAATTGTGAGGATAAGAAGGTAAGCAGAATTAAAATAGGGCAAATATGACCAATTCAGAAGGACTGTATAGCGATCTAATGCTAGCGAACTAAACTACAATATTAAGCATGAAGTACTTAACAGACACAAACTGCAAGGAAGGACAAGATTATGTCATTAGCTGTTGTGCTTATTATTTTTATTAAGGCCAAAACCAAGACATTGGCGGCTGTACACAGGATTGTTGAAGAAATAACATTTAAGAACTAATAAAAGCTACATACCAATATTTCAAAGAAGTGAAAAAGCATTTACGGACCTACCTTCTCTTTTATTTTCTTTCATGCAAAATGTCAATGAAATCTTTTTTTTTTTTATTTCAATGATCTGGCGAAACTATTAATTCCTTCTAAATCTCAGCATTTTCAAATAGGATCAGCATTTTTCTAATTCCAAAATGATTTCCTAGAATAAATCTTTTTGCTGTTCTCAACCTAAGCTTTTATTAACAGACAGAAATAAACAGGATAAATTCTCTACAAAGAAACATATTGGCCCAATAAAATTTGGCTTTATATCAAAACAAGAAACTGAATTTATCTCCTAGCCAGTGATATCTGTTAAAACTAAAGGAAACCATCAACACAAGTCACCACAAGATTTGAAAAGAAAGAATCACCTCACCTCACATTTGCAAAGAGAGTATTCTGAATTCAAAAGGTCATAATGCAATAAAACTAGTCATGTTAAGCAACTTCAGAAAAAGCTGCAAACTTTGTTTGCATTATATAAATATTTAGCATTGTAGACTAACTTGTAGCAGCTGTATGAAGAAGTATGTTATGATTTCTTCTTGAATATGTTTACCCTTTCAGAAGACTCCCCTGATTGAGATACATGTACATTTTTCCTTTTAACATCACAAGTCTTTGCAGAAGTAAATCATGCAGCATAGGATAACATCTTTTTTAATTTATAAGGATGATACACTACACGACCAAATATTTAAATCAGAAAAGATTTTTCCTTTCCTTCTCCTCTCCCAATTTTTTAAGTAAATTAGAAAAATAAAAGCTTTTCACTATTCCTTTACTACATAAAGCTCACAGGTATCTGACTCTGGTGTTCTTTTCCTCGTGTGATAGTGCTAATTTGTTGTTGTCTTCCTTTTTACTATGTTATTGCTTTAACTTCAATGCACAGGCCACATTTCTTATATAACAGAAGAGGATATTTGTGCAGAGAGGGAGGGGGCAGAATTCAATCTGAGGTGACGATGAAGAGTTCTGATACGGCTTTTACATGAAGGAATGTGTTATTGAAAGAACCAGTAGCCATTAGAAGACAAAGTTATTCTGTCAATTGATGATGGTGGGTTATATCCATTGGTCTAAGGTTAATTACACTGCCTTTGATGAAACGTAAAAAAAAAAAAATTCTAAAGGACATGTTGCTAGCCAGCAACTCAAAATCTATTTCTTCTGCGAAATGTCAATAACCTTTCAGACCTTGCATTATTTTTACAGAAACAGAGATGTCATCGCTTTTAAAGGAACTGCTGCTTGATATATCAATCAAACTATCTTTTATTATCGTGTATTTTAAGAAACAAAGTCCAAAAAATAATGAGGTAGTTGTGTTTTTGCATTCTAATCCAGTGAAGCTTGTTGTGAATATGTTGAAGAAAAAATCGGAGAAACACTGAAGATTTCCGTAAGCATTTGCTTTATATTCCAAGATATCTCTTAAAACAGTCTGAAAAAAGTGAGAGTTCTAGCGTGAGAAAAAAAAATAATGAAGAAAAATCTGACAGAGACTAGCTTTTGAAAAAGTAATTGCAACAGTGTTAGTGAAATAAAAAGGGGATACAAACATTAAAACTCGGGTCTAACCATTTCTTTGTGTTGCAATGTAGGTCAATTTAACAAAAGAAGTTCTACAGTGGGACAAAAACCCCATACATTGAAGAGCACCACATGGACCACAAGTTTAGTAATGCGATCTGGGCCCTTTCATTTTGAGGTCATGGGACAAACTGAGCCCAGTTTAGAACTGGCTAAAAGTTAATAGCAGGTAAAGGCCTTTTGTGACTTGTGTGTGAAATGATATGACAATATCGTATTACTTTCTCCTGGGTGAGTATTTGTAAGTAAAAAACCAAACCAAACCAAACCAAAATCACAAAACCCAAACCTGAAATATTGCAGACTTCTCACTTCCCTTAACAAAGAAAGATCAAAGACTTAGTCAATGTAAAGAAAATAGGTTCTTCTTGATCACTCCATTGTCTGCATATACTGTAATTCTTTTTCTGTTTTGGAGAAGTCACCTTTTGGAAAAAAAGTTGTAAAGAGGTTATATTTTTAGAGACAATGTTGCATCAACATTTAGTGCCAATTTTTCGCCATCTGATCACCAGCTTCTCTACTGACATTAAATTCAATTAAATTCAATTCAAATTAGTCATTATTGGATTTGAGTTCATAGTTGTTGTTGAAATAAGGCAATCGACAATTAAAACAGAAATACTCCAGATGACTGCACGGGGTTAAAAAAAACCTCCAAACTGTGTCCAGATAGGTTTTCATGAAGGATGAAAGTCAGCATTACTGATCAAAACAGAATTTGACCAATACATGCAGAATGCGATTCCTATTTTTGAAAAGTGAAATTAGATTTTTAATATGGAAAAGGAGAAGTATATATCCAAGTACTACACTGCATTAAAATTCACTGGAACTTAGCTATGAAGTGATTCATTCTTTGGAGTTGCTTGTCTTTATCCATTGATTATAGTAGGACCCAAGGACGACCTCACTTCTGGTTTAGGCACTTAAAGCAAATTCCTGAAGTTTTCTAGGACAAAGTGCATAGGCTTTATGTATAATTTTAGAGTCCTGATTTCAAGAACAAGCAGTCAGCAGCATTGTTCTCAATAATTATCATATTTTTAAAGTTAAAATTAGGTACTGAATAGATCACTTTTTTAAAGCTCTCTTAACAATTAACATTAAATCTGCTAGAGAGACAGGAAACATGCTCACTGCAGAATTACTGAGGTGTGCATCTTTTCTGAAATTCTGGTTAACATGAGCCTTTACGTGTGAAGTCCTCACTGAGAACTCAGAAGGAAAATACACCTTAAATTATCAATACAATTTTCACTCAATCTGTCAGTTGTGGATCTTTTTTCTTTAACAAGTCGTCTAAAGTATCTTGCAGGCTATGTTATTCCTCTTTGATGTTACATCAAGTGAGGAAGATTAAAGTCTAGCTTGAATTTATCACTGATGACATTTCTGTGACTTTGGTCCATCAATCCTTTGTGATGTGAAGGTGTCAGAACAAAGTCACAAATTATGTAATGTCATTCCACCTAAGCCACCGTGCCAAACAAGCTGATGAAGCATGCTCTTGTAGAGTCTATATCCTTCCACAGGGTACATTCATAGCTACATGCCTTTGGTTTATAATTCTCCTAAGGTGATATTGAGAAGGACAAAAGCATTTTCGACTGATTGTTCTATAACCTGCATTATATCCCTATCCTTTAATATACTGAATAACCTCTATTTCTAAAGTATAATACTTCTCTTTGGAATCTTTCAGGACTCATTAAGTAAACTGCAGAAACAAGGAGGAATTCAGCAGGAATTAAAGAATAAGTGTTCTATGTTTGCACTTTTTATGGGCATGCAGTTAAAATTTTAGTTGTCATTTATGACAGTTAACAGCGGCACTTTAAAATCCAAATGGTGAATAAACCAAACAAATAAATTTCTAAATTGGTTCTTAAAAACATCAATAGGGAGACAGATGTAGGTAGATGGCTGTTATCGCAGAGGTGAAATAATCGTTTTCTACATGCAACATTGTACATTTACACTGATTCCACCGCCTAGCTATCTGCTCAACCCCACAGCAAAAAAACACATTTTTTTCTGAGGGATATAGGAAGGGTTGTCCACACTTGTGCCTCAGTGCACTATAGAGAATGCATGCTTTTCTACTGTATTTCAAAAGATTAGCAAAAGTAGTTTTCTAGTAGCAGCAAAAGTAACTGCTACAGAGATGCAGCTTGGCAGAATGCCACAATATACCATCGAAAGAAGGTTCTGGGACACTGTTCTACTTTGGCCGTTGTTGGTAACAAAGGGCCACGTGGTTGCTCTATCACCCCTCCCCCCACTGGGGTGGGGAAGAGAATGGAAAGAAAAAGGAAAAAAAACTGGTGGGTTGGGATAAGGGCAGTTTAACAGAACAGCAAATGAAGGCAACAGTAACAACAATAATACTGATAAGGAGAATACACAAAACAAAGAGCAAAATGCACAGAGCAACTCTCACCGCCCGGTGCCTTGCGCACTCCCAAGCTGCAACTGACTTCCCCCCCGCCAGCTCCCCCACTGGAACCCAGCATGACAGCCCATGGTATTGATTGCCCTGTTCTGTTTGGCCAGTTTGGGTCAGCCAGCCTGGCTGTGTCCCCTCCTGCCTTCTGGTGAAAATTAACCCTGTTCTGGCCAAACCTGGGACAAAAACAAAATAATTTGGGACAGGTCAGAGAAAACAAAATCAAGAATACAGTTAAAGATCAGAGAATGACAGAATCACAGAATCGTAGGGGTTGGAAGGGACCTCTGTGGATCATCTAGTCCAACCCCTCTGCCAAAGCAGGGTCACCTAAAGCAGGTGGCACAGGAACTTGTCCAAGCGGGTCTTGAATATCTACAGACTCCAAATCCCTCTAGGCAGCCTGTTCCAGTGCTCCATCACCCTCAGAGTGAAGAAGTTCTTCCTCATGTTCAGATGGAACTTCCTATGCTTCCCTTTGTGCCCGTTGCCCCTTGTCCTGTCACTGGGCACCACTGAAAAGAGTCTGGCCCCATCCTGTTAACACCCACTCTTATAAGATCCCCTCACATCCTTCTCCAGGCTAAACAAGCCCAGCTCCCTCAGCCTTTCCTCGTAGGAGAGATGCTCCAGTCCATTCATCATCCTCATAGCCCTCCGCTGCACTCTATCCAGTAGTTCCTCACCTTTCTTGAACTCAGGAGCCCAGAACTGGACACAGTACTCCAGATGTGGCCTCACTAGGGCAGAGTAGAGAGGGAGGAGAACCTCCCTCGACCTGCTGGACACACTCTTCTTAATGCACCCCAGGATACCATTGGCCTTCTTGGCAACAAGGGCACACTGCTGGCTCATAGGAAACTTGTCATCCACCAGAACACCCAGGTCCCTCTCCCCAGAGCTGCTCTCCAGCAGGTCCGCCCCAAGCAAGTACTGGTGCATGGGGTTGTTCCTCCACAGTAGCAGGACCCTGCACTTGCCCTTGTTGAACTTCATCAGGTTCCTCTCTGCCCAACTTTCCAGCCTGTCCAGGTCACACTGAATGGCAGCACAGCCTTCCGGCATATGAGCCACTCCTCCCAGTTTTGTATCATCAGCAAACTTGCTGAGGGTACACTCTGTCCCTTCATCCAGGTCATTGATGAATAAATTGAGTAAGACTGGGCCAAGTACTGACCCCTGGGGAACACCACTAGTTACAGGCCTCCAACTAGACTTTGCACTGCTGATGACAACCCTCTGAGCTCTGCCGTTCAGCCAGTTCTCAATCCACCTAACTGTCCACTCATGTAGCCCACACTTCCTGAGCTTCTCTAGGAGGATATTACAGGAGACAGCGTCAAAAGCCGTGCTGACGTCGAGCTAGACAACATCCACTGCTGTTCCCTCATCTACCCAGCCAGTCATGCCATCGTAGAAAGCTATAAGATTGGTCAAGCAGGATTTCCCCTTGGTGAATCCATGTTGACTACTCCTGAGAACCTTCTTTTCCTCCACTTGCTTAGAGATGACATCCAGAATGAGCCGCTCCATCACCTTTCCCGGGATGGAGGTGAGGCTGACTGGCCTGTAGCTTTCCTGGGTCCTCCTTCTTGCCCTTTTTGAAGATTGGAGTGACATTGGCTTTTCTCCTGTCCTCCAGGACCTTTCAAAGGTGATGGAGAGTGGCTCAGCAATGACATCTGCCAGCTCCCTCAGCACTCGTGGGTGCATTCCATTGGGGCCCATGGATTTGTGGGTGTGCAGTTTTCTTAAATGGTCTCTCACACAATCCTCCTCAACCAAGGGAGGGTCTTCCTTTCTGCAAGCTTTCTCTCTTACCCCCAGGGACTGGGATTCCCAAGGGCCGGCCTTAGCACTGAAGACCAAAGCAAAGAAGGCATTCATTAACTTCGTCTTCTCTGTATCCTCCATCACCAGGACACCCACCTCGTTCAGCAGCAGCCCCACATTGTCCCTTGTCTTCCATTTGCTGCCGATGTACTTGAAGAAGCCCTTCCTGTTGTCTTTGACATCCCTTGCCACATTTAATTACAGGTGGGTTTTACACTTCCTTGTTGCTTCTCTGCGTGCTCTGACAACATTCCTGCCATTCAAGTGGCCTGTCCCTATTTCAACGTTCTGTAGACATTTCTATTCCCTTTGAGTTTTGCTAGAAGCTCCTTGCTCATCCATGCAGGTCTCCTGCCTACTTTGCTAGATTTCTTACTCAGAGGGATGCACCAATCCTGAGCATGGAGGAAGTGATGCTTAAATAGCAACAAGCTCTCTTGGACCCCCCCTGCCTTCTAGAGCCCTGACCCACGGGATTCCTCCAAGTAGGACCTTGAAGAGGCCAAAGTTATCTCTTTTGAAATCCAAGGTTGTGATCCTACTTACTGCCCTGCTTTCTCCATGTAAGATCCTGAACTCTATCATCTCATGGTCACTACAGCCGAGGCTGCCACCAACCTTCACATCCTCAACCAGTCCCTCTTTGTTCGTCAGTACGAGGTCCAGCATGTTCATGTGCTTGGACGTAAAGAGGAGAGAGACAACTGAAGCTGGAGACTATAAAAATGAGAACAGGGAAGCTCCCATGGTGTTTTGGTAGCCTAGGGATGACTTACAACAGATTTCTATGTACTGGTCATACATGGAGCTTGATGCATCAGGCTATCATCTAGGAAGAGTATTGGGTCCTTTTCCAATAAAAATCTGGAAGAAACAACAGGAGGAGGATGTGAAAAGAGTGCCTATGACAGAGAAAATTTTATGAGCCATTATTCATTACCTTTTTTTCATGAAACAACCTATCAGAGCTGCCAATAAAAAGAAAAACCTTCCGGGGACAGGGAGAACTTCTGTTTCAAAATGAGCAATCAAATTATCAGTCTCTCCACTGGAAAGCTTCAGTGGATGACTAACTGCTGCCTTCTGCTCATTACTTCTCTCAAAAGATGAATTGAGGTTCTTTGCATTCTCCGGTAACTGAAGTTTCCGTTTTGCCTTTTCTATTTTTAAGAAGTAGTTACAGATGAAGAGAAAATGTGCTGCAGTAATAGAGCCACATCAGGAAATATCCTCCTCAGCTGCTGTTCAGAAACATTTGAAATGCCTTCTAATAGAATGCTGCTTGTCCCATAATATTTGTAAGTGACTGTGCTTCAAATGCAAATTTCTTCATTTTATTGAATTGCATTAAATTTTATAAGTACTCTGCTGCACATATCCCCTAAAAACAATTTGCTGAAAAAATAAAATGATGTTGTACAATGATATGCCTCCATTAGATAATACCTGAAAATAGCTTTATAAACATATTTCATTTTAGTCGCTACTTAATGGTTTAGTTTTAGTGGGTAGCTTATGGATTCAGCCATTCCAGTGCAATGAACTAGAATCATCTTCAGAGCTGGAAACTTTATTAGTTTGATTATTATGTCAAATATGACGAGCACATGTAGATTTAGAAAACAAGAAAAAAGTTACAGTTCATTGACTGCCCTTTTACAGCCTTTCAAGGCACTGACTAGAATGACATTGCAGCACGGTTAACAGCAGTTCTTTTCCCCGGGAGTACCATATTAATATTTTTGGTAGCAGGTAATAATACGCAGATACTTTCTGACAAAACCAAAGTACTAACTTTGGAATAAGACAACAAAATTTAGGTTGAAATCACTCATGCCCATGAAAGATTCCTTTACAACCTACTAAAAAATCAGAGGTGTTAGAATGGGATAGTAAAATACCAGTACCCCTAATTACATCTTAGTTGTCTAAACTCACTAGAACTACAAACAGATAAAGTGGTCTTCACTGGTTATTTGCAACTACCGTGCATTTCTGCTCAATCTATCATGCCAGCAACTAAACTGCATCTCTTATGCAACTCTACATAAGGCCACTGGTGTGTAATATATTCATTAAACATAATTCCAGGCAACATTTTTCTCTTAGATAATCCTTCACATCTTCATTTCCTTCAAGTTCAAACTGAATGCCCAATTCAACTAGCTAACCTTTGCAAATATACAAGATGGATAACCATCACATACTTTGCTTGGCAGACATCATGTTAATGCAATAATAGGCAAAACAATATAAGCCCTATAACACTGCAGTTTGAACAGAAATAATGCAATGGCATATTATTTTCCTATGCCTGCCTATATCTTGTCTTTAATTATTTACAAACACCTATATAAGAACTGACTTATCGGATTCCTTTTTCTGTTGCAAAAGGGCTCTTGAGAGACCTAAGTAACAGGAACAACAGTTGTCATCAAAAACCTAACTTTGATCTTTTAAAAATAAATTACAAAAAGTAATAAATCAAACCACCAGCTTATTAATATTGCTAACAACAAAAAACCTCATTCATTTATCTTCTACTTGTGCAGGCTTTTGGGAGCTGGAGTATTTTTGGAACAACAACAGTGTTATTTCTACGAAGCTTTGAGTACCCATTCATATGATACCAGACAAACATATAATTTCTTTCAGAGCTGCAACACAACAAGGTCTTCTCAATTCCACGCTCACTATCTCCCAGAACGTCCTTTCCTCACCACCCTCCTGTGCCCTAATTCCTGTTTCTCCTTGTTCAGTCGCCAAGTCCCTGAAAGCACTGTGAAACATGCAGTGGAACTGAAATTGAGCTGGAAACTGCAAAGGAACAATAACATTATATGTTAACTGTTTAGCATTAATTTCCATATTGATTTCCTTATTAAGCACCTGACTTGTTTCAGTGCAGTGCAGCAACTCCTATGAACCTGCTCATGCAATTTTTTGCACATGCAGTTTTCTGAAACTAACTCATTTTCCGGTGCATAGAAAATACAAAACCGTTTAGAGCACTTTTCTTGAAAAATAAAGTGTATGATTTTAATAAATTTAATGTTTCGTGTACTGACTCAGTATTTATAGTAGAATGGTTGGCTTCTTTCACATGTAAATTTTTTTTATTCAGTTAACATGAAATATAACTCCTTAAAATAATTGAATAAAATCCTGGTTGCTGGGGAACACTCAGTGTGCCTCAAAGTGAATGGCAATTTCTCAAATATGGCTAGAACAGCTGCAACAGATAGCACATGCAGGTGGTATCTCCAGCAGCTCTGTTTTGATGAATAGGTGAAGCTAAGAAGTTGTTAATAGGAGGGATCTCCTGGATTAGGCTTTCTACATTTGTGATAGCCACATGACAGGTAGCGCAATGATAACCACAGATAACACCACCTTTTGTGAGGCACTGAAGTATTGTCATCATGAATGCACAGGAAAGTATTGCTGCTTGGTGGCACAGAAGTAAAGAATTACAAAATGGAAGCTGTTAAAACCTGCAGATTACTCCATGCCCTCAAGTATTCAAAAATACCACCCTAGGTGGACAGTGATGTAATTTCAATTTTTTTAAATAATTTCTTAGAATTATTGTTTGAATATATGCCTTTACAAAGCAGAGTTCAGTAAATCAACAAATTCCAAAAGAAGCTATATAATATTTTAAAATAAAAATAAACCCTGTACACCAACATAGTACACAGATGTAGCAGCGCTATCTTGTTGAATATTTGAGTGTTTCTTGGCATACACTTGGGCATTCAAACAAGCCTCTTGTTTTACCCTCAGGGTCAGGAAATAATTCTGACTGGAAAGAGAGATCAAAGACGTGCTTGCAGTGACAGGGAGGCTGCACATGTTTCACACCAGAAAACAAGAGACATAAGTCCTCCTTTTCTCCATTTTTCTTAGTGCTTGTTTGTATAAGCCAAGGTACTTAAACTTATCTTGTGCTATAGGATAGCATATAAAAGCAGTCTTTAAGAGAGAACTCTCACCTGACAAAATGACAGATCTTGTGTTGTTTGCAGTTGTTATTTTTTTCCCCAGTTTGGCATTGACATCACAACTGGAAATCTTATCTGAGAAGTAAATTTTACTGGACAGACTGAGAAACCATGAGTATTTAATTTTGTTTTTATGACTTGTTAATTTTCGTGACATTTTAAAGGGAGCGAACAAGACGCTATTAGCCACAAACCTGTCAATTCCCACACCGCTGTCGACATCATGCTTTTTGGTAATTGTGTTTATGGAAATCTGGTTCAGAGCAAAACCTGTAAAAAACAGAGAACACTTTATTAAAAACTAACATTGAGAAAAGGCAGTTTCACATGTGGAGGCAACACACAAACTGAGTAGTGAATGACATCGTGGAAATGTTTTGTTCCCTGAAAACCGTTAAGTATTTTCTCTGAATATTTTGCTGTTTCTTGATTTCTCTGCCCTCTAAAGGGTGGTCTTTGATTCTTCTTGAATACAATCTTGCTGCACAAAAGCTTGTTTATACTTCAAAGCATAATTTTTAGAATACTAGCAGTTACTCTTGGAGAGCCTGTTGACAACATCATTAGCTTCCTGTACGGTCACAAAGACCCTGAGTTTTGCAATTGCAGGAACTATGGGTTTGGTTATTGGTAGCAAATGGAAAATTATACAGGACACACAAGTACTAAACAGTTTGCATGGGATGTTACTACATGAAATGATGGCAAGTACAGCAATCAATATCTATTCTAGCAAAATTTGAGTCACAACGCATTTCTGCAGCTGAAGAAGTTCTAGAAAATACGTTCCGTGGCCACCCTGTTTGAAAACCTGATATGAATATTATGTCTAATTCAAAGAGCATTGCAAATTATATGATTGAATTTTCATTACTGTGTGTGAAATGAATATTGCCAAATACTGATTTTGAAACACTGGCAATATATTACTTAAATTAGCAGTGCCATTGGCAGATAATGCATAATGACTGGGTTAAAAAGCAATGCCATAGAAGTTTCACAAAAAGATAAATCTGAATTTCAGGTTTTATTTTGTTCTCCTTTGGAAAATAAAAATGCAGTTGTCCTGTATCCTGAGCTTTGCCCAATGTATTGTTCTTTCCTCACGCACACATACACACAGACATACACACTCTCTTATTCAGACATATATCAAACCTAGTGATGTACAAGAAATGTGGCAAGTGAAGGAGTAAATAGATAGTACATTTTCAGTTTATTAAAAAGAATACTACATTGCTTAGGAAATTAAGTAGCTTTTTTTTTCCATTATGTGCAAATGTATGTATAGCCTAGACAAAAAACCTAAAAGTTAGAATTTTGTATTTGAGATACGACAATTCATAGGTAATAACTGAAATCTCCAAGAGTTGTCTCATCCTGTTTCACCCTGTCATCTTTTGGAATGCAATTGCAAGAAAGTACTTCGTTTGAAGACTGTGATATATTGCTTTCAAAAGTTAATAAGCAGCTAAGCAGTTTCAGAAAGTGACAGAAAACTCTGATTTCCTCTGACTTTCCTGTGACTTGAAGTTATATACTGATTTAAAAATAAAACTAGAGGTTCCTGATCTGTTTTTTTTAATAACATTTTAGAAGAGGTTTTTAAGATCTTTGCCTACAAGAGATTTAATTCCTACCTTATCTACTAAATGTGGAGACTAGGGTCCAGAAGGTTAGGGGGTCTAGGGGGCTCCAAAAATCAGTTTCTTACACAGAGTGTTTTTATATACATACAGGCACATCTAAGACAGTGAAAGAGGGTAGTAGAATGAAGCTAGTGCCAAAACTCGGTAATTTATCCTGAAAAATTATCTATTTACTTATTTGTCTACAATAAAACTTGCCAAAACCTGCCATCTAGAGGAAAATAGTCACACTCTTCTCCCATACAGAACAAATCATTAAGGCTACAAAAATGCTGCACAACTACTGTAGGTTCTCTGTACTCCATGAAGTCAAATGCACACCTACATATGTTAAGCACCATATTTTCTCTTTGATTTACAAGTCCCAGATAATTCCGATTCTACTTTTTCTGTTTCAGTTCAAAAAATTCTTCTATCCTTTGCAACACCCTAACAATGAGTGACTGAGGAAACAGGCAGTGTAACATCCGAAGAGAATGAAGTCTAACAGTCAGATGGGCACTGTAGTTAAAACCAGAAGACAAACACTTTAGTTCTGTAAGAGGGAAGGCACTGTTCCAAGCTGGGCAAGGTATTTCAAATTAACAAAACTTATTGAATAATAAATAGAAAAAAATGTAATACATTACAAATACAAAATTAGTTACTTTATTCACCAGCCCAAAAGAAATTTGGAACTGTGCAAGTTGCCATTCTCATGTGCTGTATCATTTGGTCCAAAGCCATTTTTATACATACATCTGAGATCTGAAGCGAGATAGATAATACAAGAATGGGTAAAACAAGGCATTTCATAAACAGGTGCTGCCCTCTGAATACTTCAGTAATTCCTTAAAAGAAAAATGCCATGTCTGGATGAAGAACTCTAAGTTCCTAGTAGAAGGCAGAATGTTTTAGGGGAGTAGCTTTACATGCTTACTCTTGTTCTAGTCTTCTTTAAGCTCCTGATGTTAACTCATAATCTAAGAGAGGATACTGAGTTTAGTTCACCAAACATTATTTTAGTTTAATATGATTGTATTATTCCTTCAATTGAAGATTTTTTCTAAACAAATTAACATTTTGACAAGAGTATTGAAATGTTTTGAATGGTGTTGTCTTTGCTGTTGCTGTAGAAGTAATTTGGAAACCTTTGCATGAAAATTTATTTACAGATTCAAAACAGGTGGACTCTGTAGGTTTCTAAATGCTGAAGCAATCTTCAGTATTGTACTGTGCATCTGAATCATTTACTTTTGTACATGAGTTTCACAACAAGCATTCCATGTTCTCTGGTGATCCTGAATAACATTCAAAATAAAAATAATCTAGATTGCCGACACCCCTTTTTTTCCTTTTTGCTGACATCTCACTTCAAAAACTGATTTTGTGCTTCTCAGAATGCTGTAAGGTAAGAAAGAACTACTCTTTCATCCCAGGGTCTAATACACCTGATAGGTTTGTTCAGCAGTCATGTGTACTACTGTTAATGTTTCTGCAGTTCAAGCAGCGACTTCTCCACTCTGTCTCTGGCAAGAAAGGAGAGTAGCTGCCCTAGTGGAAGTGGCTCATAAACTGTCACGTCTCCACGAGAAGCAAGGCCTGTATCCATTCACATGCTGCTTAGCCGTCCCTCAAAGTATCAATTAACTGTCAATTACCTAAAGAACAAATGTTCTAAATAAATCAGCATGCAGCTGTTTGCCTAGAAATTAGCAGTTTATGCAGAAATGCTCACAAATTTTAAATGGTGGCAGCATGGCATATTGTTACATAACGCTTCCCATTAACTGCTAAGAATATGAATATAATGACTTTGGTGTGTGTATCACCTTTCAATAACTACCAAAGGTGAAAGTCTTCTGGATACAGAAATAAAACAATGTGCAAGATACTTTTTATTTCATGCTTTTAAGCTCAGAGGCTCTCAAAGAAGCTTCCTATTGCTAAACTAAGCTGCATTTATTAATAATTACCAGTAAGATAAAATACTATACCATAAAGCATTGGGAGCCTAAATTGGTCTGGAAAGAGACATCTATTTTGTTTCACATCCCTATTGTCAGAATACCCCAATAAGACACAAAACCTTTGCATTAAGTTTCTGTATTCAAAGTAAGGATACAACCGATACTGTTGTTTTTGTTTACAGCTACACAGTCTGAAAAAGATTGCTTTTAAATAACATAACATACCATCTACGTTTCCAGTTTTTTATTGTTATTTACTGTATCAATAATGTAGCTGTGGATCAAAACTCAAAGTCTGAGTACCAGATAACCAAACTGTTTGGATGCAGGCTTTTGACTCCAAATGTTATGAGAATACTTGTCAATTGAAAATGGTAAAACTAAGCAGAGACATTTCAGTTTTGCATAGTTTGGTTCAAAACATGCTAAATCAAAGGTATTTCAACGACAGAATAGAGAGCAGTTAACAGAACTAGTGTGTATTGAGGTCAGTGGGATTGGTGGCCCTATATAACCTCATTGCTTCTGCTCTTGCTCTCTGCAGAAAGATTCCAGTGCCAACAGCTGGTGGAATAACAGGTACCACCACTTCCTCTTCCTTCACCAACTGTGGTCTTCTGTCAGCATATTCTGCCTGCTCCATTGATTGAATTCAATACTGTGTTCCTAATGTAATGTGCTCCACTGATCTTGTTTTTTCACATACTGATAAAGAAGATTCAGCCTCACATGACTCCCTTCTGTATGTGGGTATTTTGCTTCTCCATTAGCCTTTGAAGGAAATATTAAGAAAAATTCAACAACAGTTAAAAGCTGATCCAGTTTTTCTGTGTCTAGTAACTGAAAAGAATACTGCTGTCTTGTCTAACACATATTTTGCTTTTCTGTTTTTTCGTTACTCCAATAATTTTCCGATAATAACACATTTTCATTCTTAATTCATTACATTATCACTGCAAAACTTCTTTGGTGCTCTGTTTTTTTTCCTTAAATAATTTTTTACTCATTATTACTCTCACATTTCAGATTTCAGCTGCTTCCTCTCTGTCCTCTCAAGTGTTCTCTTGCCATCTAACCCTGTGTTGTTTCATGTGAATCCAACATGACCTTTTTAACTACTATTCGCCACCTGAATTTTCCTGTTTCTATTTCCTTCCTTTCTTTGTAGGAACCATGTTTTTCTCTGTATATGATCTTCTTTTTCTTGTCTCAGCAAAGATACCAGAACTTAGAACTTCTCTAGATGTTAATTTTAGTAAAATTTTATCATGTCACTATTGGACACATTAACTGCCGTACAAAAGGAAGTTATTATGACCATTAATGATTACTTGATGAATATATTTTGCCTTTTCAGCTTGTGTTTCTCCTTTTTATGCAATACTTGTTGCAAGGGCAAAGGATCTGCATTCATCTATTAATTCGCATCATGCAAGGCCAGCATTCAGATATGCCTCTCTAGCATGGTTACTGGTAACTCAAAACAGAAGTTTTCCTAAATGATGGATCACATGAGGGCCAGAAAAACAAGCTCATACAGCCAAAACATTCTGACATAAGAGAGGCGATGAGCTCAGATCTTTGCACCCCATAATGATGGAATACTGCCTGAGCACCTGTGATTTCTCATAGAGAACAAAGAACAAGCACCAATTTTCCCCTTCCCTCAGCAGGACAAAATCCCCCATGACTCAGTTCCCATGAGGAAGGAACATACAGAAGAACTCAGCTGATGGATCCTTATTCCTGATCCTCCATCTGTCTCTCCAGCATGCCCCTATCATTGTTCTTTGGTTCTCAAATCTTCCTGTCCTCCACCTGATCTGCTGGGTCTCCCTAAGCCTCTATTTTTTCCAGCCACCCATCCTCTTACAACAGTCTTTAACATCTCTCATCCATTCCGGTCCTGCATCTCTTTTACTGCATTCTGACTCCTTTCCCCACAAAAAATTGCATGTAAAATTATTTCTGTTTAAAAAACATTTTATGCCTTTTCTGCGGTTCCTGCTAAACTCAGGTCTTTTCCTCCTCAATCCACAGTCAAACAAATAGAGACCCTTTGATGCAGACTACAAAAAGAAATTCATACAGCCAAGATTACATGCCAATGTAAAATTCCTGAGTGCTGTCAGCTTGCCACCCATTGGTAATTGCATCACGCTGTTCCTGGGACAATAGCCTTCTACACAGCAGAATTAGCTTATGAGCACAAAGAAAAATGCTTTAAAAAGGTATATAATGTTCTCTTTCCCCCAGAATATGTCTGAGAAATATTACAATTAACATTTTGAAATTAACAGCACATCCCTAGCCAAACATGTTGCTTTTAAAATGCACGTTAAAAGTTTTTGCTTTGATACCACATTAATTCAAGTTTTCAGTAAAACACAAATTATCTATTAACAGCAAAAAGTATTTGTACTTCACGGCTTCTTCATTTTATTAGAGGAGCAGACATGGAAAAAGTCTATCTTACATGATTTTTCCCTCCTTCAGAATAATGAAGAAAAGTAGCAGTTTCTGCAGTGAAAGTACATGCCAGCAGAGACAGCTGACCAACCCTGAGAGAACATCCAAGAAGGGAGTTCTTGCTTTCCCTCCCTGGCACCAGCCAGCTTTGTCTAACATATCTGCAACCAATCTGGCAAAGGGCTGAGCAATTGCCTGACCACCTGCTCTGAGGCCAGGCTTGATACTGCATCGGAAATAGAAGCCAGGAGTTCACAGTCCTCCTGCTACAAGAGGTGAAAGAATCCACATAGCAGTGTGGATAATGAGATATGAAAGGAACACAGATTCCCCCCCCCCTTCTTTTTTTTCTTTCTTTTTTTTTTTTTTATATGACAGACAATCTTTTATTCTCTTCATCTGGAGACATTTGATCAAGGCAGACACAATTTTCAGAACTTGAATTTCAGGTGTGAACAATTAGTGCTACTTTTTATAGATGTTACAAATTCAAATTGGTTTTGAGATGGTGTCTGGCCCCAAACATGCATTTTGTTACAAGTAACAGATTCTGCTAATCTGCAAAACAATTAATTGAGAATCTTTTAGCCCTGGCCATTAAACAAATTACTCAGTCTGACAGGCAATTACATAGATACATACTTCTCTCTAGATGAATGCTTTTAAATGTGTAAGTTTTGACAGATGCTGTAAGAATAAGCTGAGTGAATTAAATGCGTATGTTAATACCTATTGAAAAGATTTCTGCTCCTCGACTCTCTGCATAGGACACTGCTTACATTTACTTGGGGTTTCTATTGTACAATTTCTCATGCCTTTTTAAAAACATAGATGTGCAACTGTTGCATTACTTATAGTTTAAAATTAATGTAGTTTAATAATTGACTCTTAAGTGTAATTAAGTTCTATGTATAGCAAAAAGCACACATATATTTAGAAACAACAAAAAAATATTTTTAGTAAGGAGCAATTACAAATTTCAAAGATTCAGGAAAATACACCTTTCTTGAGTTACGTGCCCTTCATATTCATCAACCCTAGTCATACACTTCAGATAAATAGAGAATTTATAAAAATAAAAAGACAAGATTGGTAAGGTTGTAACAATGAACACAATAAAATGAACAAATGAACTAACAAAGGAGAAGATCCACCACATATCAGAAATTAGATTTAATATTCAGAAGTATCTGACTCATAAGAGCTCAGAAAGCAATGATAATTACTGATGTGACCTTAACTGTAATGTTGAGCTTCACTTCAACTCACAATTAAGGGAGTTGATTTTATTTTTTCTGATTCCATTCAATTGGAAAAATAAACATTTAAATCTTGGTTTAACAAACATTTGAATAAAATGTCCAAATTGTTAAAGGACTTGTGTTATGATAAAACTAACAACTAGTTATGGAAAGAAAGTTATAAATCACACTCTACAGAGAATATTAAACTGAGTAGAAGTTTTTTTTCTGTCATGAACAAAAATCCAAGCTACAGTTTCAGAAAATTATATGCAAGAAAGAAAAGCAAACAAACAAAAAAGACAAATTGAAAAGGTAAACACTGGCAGTATCGGGAGCATACTGAAGAATATGATCATACACTGCCACTGCTACGTCTTTAAGGTGGTAACATACAATCACATTACTTATCGGAGACGAAAAGCAATTCTAAGAGAATAAATAGAATGAAGTGGTAAAGATGGCCCTACATAAGAGTACATTACCAGCAGGAACCGAACATTACTAGTCTTAACAAATGAGCAATGACTAGTACTACTAAAAGAAGTGGTTAGCTAGAAGTTTCCAGTGACCTGAAATGCAAACATCTCTGCAGTGATCAAGATGTGTACTGAGCTCTTTAAATTTAACACAAAAACTCACATTAGCAACCCAAAATGTAGCAAATGTAGTAAATCCAAAATTAAAAATACAGCATTAATTCCTTATTTTCAAGAAGAGAGGGCAAGGGAAACAATCCTTAGTTGTCCTCCCACTGTTCAGTCAAACGGTGCCCTTCAGAAGAAGAGTACCCACCAATGATAGTGCACACAGTCAGAAAATGTAGTCTTCATTGTTTTTCTAGTGTTATCTACCACATTTTCTACCTAACATTCCTTTATGTGCCATTTGGATATTACAAGGACTTAAGAGCAAGTTTCTACAGAAGCCTTCCCTCTGGTTATCCTCAGAAAGGACCTGAAAATAGTTTAGGATTTTTTAGGGTGTTTGTAGCTTCAGCTCTAATTTTTGTCACCCTCAGAGAGTACTACAAGAGGCACAGAGCTTTCTGCCCTGGTCTCTCAAGAAAGAGATAAAAGGTACAGTCTCAAGGCAAGTGTACTTCATTTTTATTCTTGTAAACCTTAAACATTCTCTAACCGGGAAAGCTGTAACAGTCCGCATTCTCCAATGTTCATATTACAATCATTAATTTTTTTCTTTCAAATGAAGTTTGGAAGCTATGTTTATCCTGCTTACTTGCCATTATTAGTGCAGGAAAAATACATTTCTGTCCACTGTTCTTCATATCTTCACTTCCTTTTTGCAATTCAGTGTAATAAAGTGCTGCTTTTGCTGGGCAGAGAGGAACCTGATGAGGTTCAACAAGGGCAAATGCAGGGTCCTGCACCTGGGGAGGAACAACCTCATGCACCAGTACAGGCTTGGGGTGGACCTGCTGGAGAGCAGCTCTGCGGAGAGGGA
>Ga0065711_1033812_pt1 | contig 24788 bp, 12 predicted proteins | sample Hoacrofraction12_FD_59098 | JGI IMG/M metagenome (GOLD analysis project Ga0065711, IMG submission 59098) | Hoatzin crop microbial communities from Cojedes, Venezuela - Epithelial fraction 12 v2 (version 2) | ecosystem: Host-associated > Birds > Digestive system > Esophagus > Crop | place...
AGTTTGTCCAGGAGCTCCTCATTCATCCACGCAGGCCTCCTGGTGGTTTGGCCTGACTTCCTCTTTGTTGGGATGCATCGCTCCTGAGCTTGGAGGAGGCGATCCTTGAATATTAACCAGCTTTCTTGGGCCCCTCTTCCCTCCAGGGCTTTATCCCATGGCACTCTACCAAGCAGATCCCTACAGAGGTCAAAGTCTGCTCTCCCAAAGTCCAGGGCAGTGAGCTTGCTGTGTGCCCTCCTAAGGATCTTGAACTCCACCATTTCACAGTCACTGCAGCCAAGGCTGCCCTTGAGCTTCACATCCCCCACCAGCCCCTCTTTGTTGGTGAGAACAAGGTCCAGCATAGCACCTCTCCTTGTGGCCTCCTCTCTCACTTGGAGAAGGAAGTTATCATCAATGCATTCCAAGAATCTCCTGGATTGCTTATGCCCTGCTGTTTTGTCCCGCCAACAGATATTGGGGTGGTTGAAGTCCCCCATGAGGACCAGGGCTTGTAAACATGCGGCTGTTCCCATCTGCCTACAGAGGGCCTCATCTCCTCGGTCTTCCTGGTCGGGTGGCCTGTAGCAGACCCCCACTGTAACATCACCTGTCCCTGCCCTGCCTTGAATCCTGATCCATAAGCTCTCAGTTGGCTCCTTATCCATCCCCAGGAGGAGCTCCATACACTCCAGCTGGTCACTGACATAGAGGATGACACCCCCTCCTCATGTCCCCTGCCTGTCCTTCCTAAAGAGCCTGTACCCTTCTGTTCCAACACGGCAGCCCTAGGAACCATCCCACCACGTCTCAGTGATGCCAATGAGTTCATAGCCTTGCAGGCATGCACATGTCTCTGACTCCTCTTGTTTATTCCCCACACTGCATTGCATAAAGGCATTTAAGTTGGGCCCCCAGTGAAGCTGACTTATTGGCTGGAGTTCCTCGGTGCTGCGCTTCAGGTGCCCTCCTGCTGACCTGTGATCCTTCTCCAGGCTCTGGGCATCAACTGCCAGCACTGGCATCAAACTGGTAGCAGTGGGATGGATTGAGATTCCCCTGCCCTGGCAACTTTAATTTAAAGACCCCTTCACCAGCTTGGCAAGCCTCTGACCAAAGCTGCTCTTCCCTTTCTCTGTTGAATGGACCCCATCAGCCCAGGTTTCAAAGGGATTCCCATGGTCTAAGTAACCGACCCCCTGGCTGTGGCACCAGTCCTGTAACCACGCGTTGATTTGACAGATTGGACTGACCCTTTCAAACCCCTTCCCTTTGACTGGGAGGACTGATGAAAATCTACCTGCACTCCAGAGTCCCTCACCACTGCTCCCAGGGCTCTGTAATCCTTCCTGATACTCCTCAGCCTACTCCTGGCTGTATCACTGGTGCCCATGTGAAACAACAGCAGCGGATAACAGTCAGTGGACTATACAAGGTTTGGTAGTCTCTTGGTGACGTCCCTGATACAAGTCCCTAGTAAGCAGCACACCCCTCTGGAGAGTGTGTCAGGTTGGCAAATGGGTGCCTCCGTACCTCTCAGAAGAGTTGCCTACCACTATCACCCATTGCCGTTTCTTAGTTGCGCTGGTTGTTATATGGGGAGCAGACTGGGCTGCCTTACTCAGCTCCAGCGTTTCTCCTGATGTAATGGGCCTTTCCTCTTCAGTCTGCAGAGTGGTGAAGTGGTTTTGCCAGGACACCTCAGGCTGCGGGGGAGGTGGTCCTTGCTGTTGCAAGTTTCCATTCTTGTGCATTGTTGGCCCCCCTCCCTTCTGCATGTGCTGGTGGGGGAGTTTTTGGCTGCAGGATGTCATCCACCTGGGCACACCTTTTGCAGGCAGGTCTGCTGCCTGTCCCTGCCCCAGGAGAAAGGTCTGGGCACTTTCCGCAGTCCGAGGTCTGCACTGTGGCCTCTCCCTTCAGCAGCATCATTTGAGTGCAGGCATCGGCCACCACTGGGGTAGACGGTGCAGACCCCCCAGCCAGAGCTGCAGCCTTTGCCTCAGACGAGTGCCCACCGTTCTGCCTTGAGGATCAGGTAGGATGAGTGCCTTTGACCTATGCAGATGGTCATGGAACTGTGCCTGGTTGCTGGGTTATGTGTACTTAAGTCTCCACTCGGGCAGTGTAATGCCCCTCCTCCAAAGAGGCACCCTCCCTGCGTGCCCTCCTGTGCAAACTGCAGCACCAGGCTCCGTTTGCCCGCTCTGTTGGCAGCGCTCCTGGTCACTTGCATTCCCCAGGCCGCTTTCTATAAGCATAGGGGTGGCTGGGGTTGATCTGGTAGTGCGCAGCCTTGTCAGTGTCTCCTGCGAGAGCTGCCAGCTCCCTGCGGGTCTCTCTGCTGCCCTGACATTTCCCTGCCTCAGGAAAACCCCCTTTGCGCCGAGGTCTGCTGCTCTGCTGCCGATCAGGCCAGCTCCGGAGCAGCTCCCGTTGGCAACTGATTGATATCAATGAATTATATAAATTACAAACTCCTTTCCCGAAGTTCTCAAAATCATGTAAGAGACAAGGTATAATTTACCTTGGAAGGGACCTCAGGGCATCATTTGATCGAACCATCTGCTGAGAGTAGCACTAACTTCAGTTTTAGATCAGGTAGCTCAGGGCCTTGTCATACATCACTCGTCACTTTTATACATCACTTAACTCCAGTTATTTTTGAAAATTTTGATTTTAGTAGATTCTGTTGCTATGATTAATACTGGACAAAACCACAATCCTAATGGAATAAACAAACCCATCAGTATTATAAAAGAGATTACAGTTTGAATTAAGATAGTAAGCAAAAACGCCACTAAGCCAGTCAGTTGAAAGGAAACATGATCAGTTGGTAATTTTTAAACTAGTACTGGTTTTACACCCATCATAGGGTTTTCCACTTTTGGTGACTATTGGCAAAAATAATACAATAAAACTCTCTTAAACTGCTTGTTTAAGTTAATGAATCACAGTTCTTGCACTCACAATTACCTTTGAAAACAGGTTTGTGACTTCAGGATGGTCATAGCCCTTCATTGTGACATGAACAGAAATTGGATTCTTGCCAGTAAACATTTTTTGCACAAATTGGAGATTAGGCCATAGTCCTAACATAGTTCCCTAGGAACAAATGATGGTTACTTTTTATTTGCATTTTCTCTGCAGGCTGGAATTCTGAAAAAGGGATTAGTAAGACTACTCATTCTATACGTGGAATTTCACTGATTTTATGATGAATGTTTTCTAAGGTCATGTATATCCCAGACCAGAATTAAAGTTTAGCATGTTTTTTCACTGTACACCATACAGTTCTATCTGGGTATTCTTGATTTACTTTCTCCTTGTATTACTCAGAAGTGACCAAACAGGCTTGAAAACTAAAACTATATAGTTTTATTTGTATAAAAACTCTAAATAACTGGTCCTTTTATGTTTTAATATATTACAAAGGACATAAAGCAACACAGTATCATGGCTAAAGGGAGACATATGTACAATTTATTTACAGGACAGTTATGTCCCTGCTGCCCCTAACCACCTATGACAAGCAGTGACTCCCTGTTGAACACATCTCCATTGACCTGCAAACAGATCTCCTTACAAACTATGGAGAAATCTGTTTGGCATTTTCTGTTAACAGAGTCCTAGACTGCTGGAGAACCTTAAATTTTTAAGTGAGAACTAATAGGAAAATTGGCATTATCTGTGCTATTGAGGCACTAGCTTACAATGATTTTAATACAAACAAAGATACAGATTGAACAGTGACATTTCCTAGGTAGCACAATTACTGAAGAACTCTCTGCTACTACTGATTACATTGGCAGTACCCAGAAAGAAGAAAAATGCTCGGTCTTATTTACGAAGACCTCAAACGTACCAGCGCAAAGCAAAGACACCATCTAACAAAATCAGCATTGATACCAATATTCAGCTTGTGCTAATAACAAAATGACACATTTTAAAAAAATTATCTCTGTACTGTCACTATGTCCAACTCACTAACGTGAATGAACTGACTGAATACAGAATTATTTAATTGCTTTGTATGCATTTGTACGAAATGTTTTGTGGAAAAGTGTAGGGGAGAGGTAGGAATCAAATGACAGCAGTTAGCATTTTTAGCTAGATTCTCCAAAATGCTGCCAGCTAATGCAAGGGAAAAAGTGACTGTGGGGACTCTGCTTTTCTGTAGGCTCTTTTGTCCTTTTCACAACAGTCTCTTGTTTCGAAATAGTATAGAACGCATAACATCCAAAAGTCATGGGTATCAATATCATGCATTCTACAGCTGGTTTTGGTTGCCACTCTACCTTCTCGCTTAGAGCTAAAGAACGTTTTTTTTCTTCCCCTTTCTGAGCAGCTGCTCCCACATGGAGCAGACAGTCAGAACTGAGCATTTTCTATAAAAACATGAAAGCTTGTGCAATAAAAAGTTCTGGTAATATGGTTAAAAATTCCTTACTGATTTTTTCTATCGCTCAGCAAAAATTCCTTCTTAGACTCAGAAGTTGTATGTTCCATCCATACTTCATATTTCTAGCACTGAAATCTCTCCCAAGAGAGACTGAATTTTACTGCAAAAGGAGTTATGAAAACAGCTCACTTTTGGGCCAGTAAGCATGCATTATGCCTGTAGAAGTATTCAGTTGAGTCAGAGAATCATGACTATTGCAATATCACACTTCTGCTAAACACCACCCGCTGTTACAAAATGAGGATGAGCTAGGGTGAACCAAGCAGACAGTATGCTAAAAGTTCAGCAGCATCTCAGAAACCTCTTACAGGTCTGGAATCAAAGCATCATCTCACACTCCATAAAAGCACAAATGAGATGCCAGAACTGCAATGTGAGGGTCTTCTGGAACTTCATCTGGCAGATACTGGAAAGTAGAAAACCATATCCTTTGAAAATTACCACTTACACTAAGGTGTCCCACTTACATGGGAATGGTTTACCTATGGAATGAACACCTAGCATGAAAAGGAAGAAGAAAGATCTTCCAATATCACAGCTTAAGAACAAAATTAGAAAGCCTGAAATGGATGTGGACACTCACCAAGGGCATGAGCATTCCCATCAGTGTCAAGGGTCCCAAAAATTCTACTCTGGTAGAATCCTCCATATTACAACATGCCATAGTCTTAAAAGATCTGGCTATGCTCAAGTGCAAGATGACCAACTGATGAGACAGTGACCCCAGGCCATACAAATGAACCGAAATTTGAATCAAATCTACCAATTGTTACAAATACTTACCTTGTTCAAGACAACATTTAAATCACTAGGCCTTGATAAATGGGCCAAAAACTCATGAAAAACACTGAGTTTCAAAAGAAAAAAATCTATATCACTAGTCCCATTTTATAGATTGGGAAACTTAAGCAGAGTCATACAGGTGCCTGCTTTTATGTCTTGCACACATGCTCAGGGCTAAACCAATAATTAGATTTGGAGTCAGGAAAGACTCTGCCCCTGAGTACGACAGGAAAAGACCCCTGGGTGTAATGGATTTTGTTTTTAATTTGCTGCTTTCTATAAACACACACTATACTTCCTAAGGTCACCCAGACACTACCAGTGGGTGCTTAAATAGTGTGGGCCGTGGAACCCAGATCCAGCCTCCAGAGCAATTCCATCCAACTGGCTGCTTCTGTCTGGTGAGTGGCAGAGCACAGCATGCTGTCCTGGCAGCCAGCTGCCTCCTGCTGTGTCCAAACATTTATTGGAACTTCTAGAGTAGCTGCTGTTGTGTCCAGATGGGACTTGAAAGTGGAATTAGATGCATGAATTCTGCTTTGACACTGGCAGCCACCACTTTTATACCCAGATGCTTTGCAACAAGTCCTGAAATGGAGCATCCAGTCCTTAATGCTGAATAAGCTAGACCTTACAGAATCCCTTGTAGCATATTGGCAGTAACACTCCTCTCCTGCTCACTTCCTATGTCACAGTGACACATTTGAGCTTTTTTCTCTAAAATCTCCAGTCTATATTCAGGTATTTGGGGATGTTTTGAGGCTTGTAGAGTTCAGAGAGCAGGGAGTGAATGGTCTTGTGACCTTTCTGGATGACTTAACCTCTTCTACAGGAAATTGCACTTAATGACCAAGGAAGTTTCAGTCCTATATTCCTAAAGGCTCAAGTTAGCATCAGATGTAAGTTATCATCAAAAGGAACTGACTGAAATACACCAAACAGTCACTATATGAAAATTACCTCTGTTCACCACCAAAATAACAATTTATCAGTGATCAATGGATGCAAATCTTCATATAATATTGTATACAGGCTGACTTGTTCTGCTGGCAGAGAACATTTGCAGTCAAATGTCAACTCTATTTCTGTTTAGTTTTGCGTCTGTTTATTCACCTGAATATAATCAAGGAACAGACAGCTCAGTTCTCTGAGATGATTCAACTTACTGATGTGCCACCAAATACACTCCTCCCTGCTCCAAAAGCATGCTGAATTGACTCACTCTGGGGCCACATGTCCTTTCTGAGGAGGGGGAGCAGGGCAGGACTGCATCTTTCAGCAGCAGTCTTCTGTTACACTGGATTAGGTGTAATATGAAACTGCACTTCTAGAGAAAAGTAGATTTGTGATGCAAAGAAAATTTAAAATTGCATGGAAGAGTCACTTTGTGATAAAAATTCTGTTGAACTAGAAATACTCTAAACCAACAACCATATCCCCAAAGTTCTGTATGTTTTATTCTTTAGCAATAATTCAATATTTTTAATGTTCAATTTTAAAATAATATTTTTCTGCAATATAGGCATTTAATCTCAATCAACTATTAAAAATGCAAATCAAGATGCCCACAATGCAGTTTGAATAAATGCTAGAAATATTAATAAAGTAAGTTTTTTTACAAAAGGTTCTCAGTTTTACTTCTAATCTCAGCCCTTTCTTATTACAGCACAATACTTTCCATCCAGACAGCCTGTCATTTTCCTTCTGCAGTGAAACACGGGGGAGGGGTGGGAGGAACAACCCTAACCTGATTTAACAGTCTATTCTGAAATTCAACAGCATCCTGTGGCAATGTCTGCAAAATTAATCCTAGCACACTAAGGGACCCCTCACTGAGCGTAACCTGCCTTAAACCCTTTCCCATTTAACCGAAGGAGATCTATTTGCTCAAGCACTTCAGGATGACATCATTTGTTATTTGAGGCCAAAAGCTAAGGGTAATTAAGGCTAAAGAAAATGTTTTGAAGATTTTTGTAATTAAAATGCATAGAGACACTAGTAACAGACACTGTTACAGAACAATAGGAGCATGGCCAGAAGAATTAAAAAAATCTTACTATTGTGTAACCATTATAGAAGAAGATGGGAATGCACTTTGTCACTAGCACCTCATCCTACTCCCACTAAGGGAAACACACAAACAAAAGAAAATACGAAAGCTGGAAGCATATGGAAATTGCAGTCTTTGTTTATATAATAGATATATAACAATATTTCAGAGAAGACTTTTGAAACATTTTATAGCAGATTTACAAAGGAATCCACAGCAATTCTACAAGATTTGGCTAAAAAAAAAGAGGAAGGGTCCTGTTAGGAATGACAATTGTTGCTGACAGCCCTGCCTCTCAAACAAACTCAAGGTTCTTTTTAGCTACAGTCTAGCACATTCTTTTAAAATAAAAGTTTGAAGTAGTCAAATATGAGGGTTGAATTAGCCGCTTATTTCTGGAAAGAGTAAGATAAATATGTAGATAATAACAGATTGATCAAAGACAATTAACAAAATTTGTTAATACTTCTGTAGAAAGTTAATGCATGTTAACTTAATAAGTTACAATAGATAATTATTGTTTCCAATTAGATAATAGTAACAATAACTGAAAACCCCACTCCTACTACATTGTTATTTGTGATAAAACTTCTTGCCCAGGACCATTTCTTTACTGAGGAGAGAAGGGAAAGACTAGATCAGTTTTCTCGTTTAAACAAGAATGTCTACAAGAAAAGGAGGTTTTCAACATAACTTACGTTTCACAAAAATATCTAGCCATAGCCAATTGCATTCTAAGGGTAATGCTGAAGCCTCATGAGAATGTTTCCCTAGGACTTCCTTTGTCTGTCAAAATGAATTAGAGCAACTTGCAATTATATTGTCAGATAGCCACATCCTGTCGCATAGAATAAGATGCTGTTCCAACTCTGAAGTGAGAGAATTGCATTTCACTGTATGCCTCATATCCAAATATCTACCTGTTAACTTACAAATACTTGAATCAAGAAAGAAATTAAAGTGGATACTATAACATTTTTTTAGATTTTACCCTGACTGAACATTTTGAAATGCAAGACAAACTATTAACAAATGCGTATCATTTAAACAGCACAAAGTCACTTCTTATCCTTTTAATGCGATGAAACAACAACAAATGAAAAGTCTGGTGGTAATAAGTGTTTCTGCATGGCAAGCCTTTGCATTGTCAACATTGCACAGAAGACATATGTTAGTAGATATTGTACCAGAAGTCATTCTAAGTTTTACACTCTAAGGAATGGGGTTTTTTTAGAGTTACTGGCCACTTTGTTAAATGCTTTCTGGAATGTAAAAAGATTCTGCCACTATAAACTGACTATGTTGGGCAGTCTTATAAACGTGTACTCATGAAAGCAGCCTTAATTAATTTAGAAGCAAGATTTTAAAAGGTTGGCTACCCAAAAGTGAATTCTTAAGGTAACAGCTAATCATAATAATAATAATATAATCATAATAATAAATGTTCAGACTATCAAAAATATTAAGCACCCACCAATTTTCACTAGGTTCAGTTCAATATTGCCTGTTCAGAACTTTTAAAAATCAGGCCCTGCATCAAGCATTTGTATACACATACAACATAAATTTGGTCACTCATTTTGTACAATTAAAATAGGTAGTCACATGATGGCATGCACCCACAGCCTAACTCATGACTGCAGATTTTACTCAAAATTAATCTAACAGGTAGGACTGTAATTATAACATCTGGCCACAAGAGGGCAAAAGCAGCCCAGTAGCTGCATATGCCGTTCAAATACATGCTGTTACCACTGTTCAGGGATTTATGAATTTAAGGTCTGATTTAATATGAAAAAGCAAAGTGTTTAAGATGCAGCTAATATATAGCCAACAATCTTTAATACAGAATATTTGATCTGCTGTCATCTTAATTTCCTTACTATGGCACCATCCACAGAAACTGAATCCAAAGACATTTTGGAGTATAAGTATGATTGATGCAATACAATTCTAAATATTAAGTGTGTGAAATCTATCATTAAAAGATATATATTCGTTTTCATTTAATATATAAAGTATAATTTGATTATACATAGACAAAAGACTGCCCCAGAATCTAGAAATTGTGGACAAGCACTTATCACCTTAGAAGTAGTAAAATGACATGGACTGGTAAAACAAAAATTAGGTGTTAAAAGTGCAAGAAAGGACTGGAGAAAAACAAGGTACAATAATTAAGTTGCTGCAAGGTTACAGATTATTTTTTTTTAAAGATGTCACAATGAGATAGTGAGTTTGAAACACACGCTTACATACGCAATTTAAAAACGGCAAATTCCTAAAATTTTACGATTAATGACAAGACTAATAATATAGATAACTTCTAATGAAGGGGACTATTTTATACCACCAGTTTACTTTTGTCTTTTTTGCTCCAAATTGCACAAGATTAAGGAAAGGAATGACAGACTATACTCATTGGGTTCTCCAGCCATCACAGTAGCAGAGGAAAACCTGGTTTAGAAGTTAGGAAAAACATTGCACTGTAAATCCAAAAACAAGGAATATGTATTTTCTCCCAATCAAGGTATGGCGTCATATTTATAGGCCACACATACAGACCTTTATAACTTCTCAAGCCATATGACCATGCTTGAAAATTGGAATCGAAACCATTACTTGCGCCCTGTTTGAATCGACAGAGACTCTGTTTGCTAAAGGCTCTAGACTTTACACCAACTGATTTGTAACATGGATCAAAACACTCTTGAAAAATCTACCATTTCACTGCTTTTTTCGTTCTTCTTTGCATTTATTTTATTTTTTATTAAGGCACACGCAATGCACCACTTGCTCTCTCTAATACCAGCACTATACCACATTCATAAGATCAAATATAAAACATACATGGTGGTATGAAAGTCCTTGGCAATTGTACCACAACTACATCAAACCCCATATATCCCTATGCATCTTTTATCGTGTTCTTACCTCATCACTAAAAAAACTACATCCTGCAAAAACAGGTATTAGAAGAAATTCAGTTTATTGCTTCTTCTTCTAAACTCAGCAAATATATGATTAGTTTTCTATTTTGATAGTCAATCTGAAAAAGCAGAACTGCAATGCTAACACTGTGCCATGCTAACACAGCACTTTATACTTTCTGAGATTCTCCTGATTTGGTCTAAGAAAATACTGCTGGCCCATGCCAATACCAGCTTCGGGTGCCCGAAATATAAAGACTGGTCTTTCACATTTTCTGTCTAACCTTTTCCCTCTCATGTCATGCAAGTCAAGGGACTATTCCACCACAAAAGCATCCAGAACTGATGGCTCTTCAACAGCCCTAGATTCCTCTCCCTCACTAACAATCCTGTTCGCACATTATGACCGCCTGAACTTCCTTTGTAATGCAACCAGATGGGATCCTTCCCCCCCAAGGTGCTGAACAGCCCCAGCTCCCCCTCACATAACGATAATTACTACTTTGTCTTTTTACTGCTCCATTATCAAATAGGCATGAGATATTCTAAATAGCTCTAATAAAAGTAACATAATATGATTTTGAGTCAAGATGAATCTAAGACACAAATAACAGGACATGAAATAATAATTTAGGTCAAACACCACTGTTCAAAAGTTTTTTTGAAAATAAAATACCTTATATTTCCCACCCAATTACATAATAAGTCCTTTAAAACAAAGCAACAAAGACCATCAACCCAACAACTGATACGGAAACTGAGCCAATCCAAGGAATCAAAAAAAAAAGGTTATTTTACAACCAGTTTCTAAAAAGCTTTGATTTTATCATTACCAGTTAACCATGAGAGTTAATCTCAACTATTTAGAATTAGCTTAATTTCATGTTACGTAAACTGAAGGTGTTTGCAAATGATTTTATGCTACTGTTGTGCAAGTCTTTTGTTAAATCAAATCATGTAAATGCTGGGTAATTTTTAAAGCCACATTTCCTTTTAATAATGTTATGAACACAGCATTAATCTTCTTGCATACCAGTATAAAAAGGCCTGGGTTTCATTGCTCTAGAAGTATTTGCAATATAAAACTTTGAACAACGAGAAAAATGTAGATATACCCTCACACAACAGGAAAATTATACCATAACATTTGCTGGTGTGCCAGCTTGCTATTTGTAAGCACAGACTTGATAAACTAAATAAACTGCAAATTCAAAGTTTTAAATGACAATTTAACAAGTGGTATTCTAAATCTGGGCTTTCAATGCTAACATTGGTAATTTCAAGACTAAGTTTCAAACTATGTTCTTATGTATGCTGCAAGTAATAGTTTTACAATGGAACTCTGGAAATGCTAGCTCTTTGGTATAAGTTAAATTGAATCTGCTTTTAGACCATGAGCATAGTTCATCTTTTTCAGACAGCACTGGGTGTTGCTGAAGTTTGTAGTTAGAAAAAAATTTTTAAATAGACACTAATTAAGAGAAGAACAGCAATTTAAAACAAATCATTATGCAGCCCAGCATCCCAGTTAGGGTCACAGGCACTGGACTTGCTTCAGGAAAGCACTACTAGAAAGTTTAAGTGGCATAACAGTCAATGACTGAAGCCCATTACCAACCCGACCCTAGCCTAAATTGTAGCTGTTGATGGATGCCGACATAACAGTTTGCCAATATTAAGAGCAAGAAGCCTTGCAACCAGAAAGGTTTTTTTGGCTAGAACAGTTTTTCATCATCCTAGTAAATGATCAGGGTCAAATGATCACTGGAGCCGATGTAAGGCAAAATGAATAGAAGGAGGTCATGGCTTCACAAAGCAAAGTATGCAAAACTGGAACAGCAGATTTCAGCATGCATGGTGGCCTCTTCTGACAGCCTCATCCACTATCGTTCTTTGGACTGGCTGTGCCTAGACAGGTAACAGTGTATTACGTCTGTTACCAAGGTAGCCCAGAAAGCTGCGTATTATCAGGAACTACAAGATTAGAAAATCCTGTGAAGTCCAGACTAGTATTTTTTAAGATGAGTAAGTGATGGCCACAATTTAAACCCATGCTGGTCAAAGTAGGTATAAATTGTAAAGTTAGAGGTTCTCCTTTAACTTGTTGATGCATTTACTTTGGGAAGAACAAGCTAAACCAAGCAAATAATGGAATTAAGCTATTAAACTTTTTGTCCTTCAGCACTATGTGTGACACTGAGTACCTTGCACCAATCATCCTTCTGGTAACATTTGCTAATTGAGAGCTGGATACCAGGGCTGGGGCTATTATTATTCTGCTATTATTCTACTCCTTCTCTTAAATTGCTTTGTCAGACTTCCGTCACTTGAGACAAGTTCCATTATAAGAGACATTAGGTGTATTTAGGTATTTGCCAGATAATAGAGTAAGGTTCTTAGGCATCAATCTGTACAGATTAGTCTAATCTGTTACTGCTGGAAACCTTGTTTCCAGCACTAAAGTAGACAATAGTTTCAAATTACCTGCAATAAGGTTAAGCTATGGGCAATATATGTTTTGAGGTGACAAGGAAAACAAAACAGAACTCACACATTCCCAATATTGTCTTTACCTTTACCAGATCAGGTTGGTATCTGAATTGAGAGTCCATTTTCTCTAAAAACTATTCCTAATGTATATGGCTCCATTTAAATTGCTTTATTGGTGAATTTTCTCTTCAGTATTTTTGAATGCAGTATACAACAGAAGTTCAGTTAGTAATGTTATTTGCTAAATCCAACAAAGCATGAATAATTAACATTTCAATATTGGATAAAAGTTTGTTATTTTCACACTAAAACAGGATTTCCAGGAGCAAAGTCAAATAAATCACGATTTTAGAGATTCTACAAAAATGAAGGCAATGAGCCCATGAAGTTAGAGACGCAGAATGGCAAATACCCGTAGCCTAATATGAGACTACATAAAATCAAGTTTGTTCTATCATCCCTTTTAACTTTCATTCTATAGGACAGCAGATATCACTGATACAAGCATCGAGATATGAAGAGCAGTACTTGGTTTGTTCATGATCTAACAGGTACAACATTATCTTGTAAAATCCTAAACTAACTGCATTTTGCAATACCTTGCAAACATTCAGCAAAGCTACATTAAACCATCTACTGTAACAACTGAAGTATATAGAGATGTCCTAAGAAAGAACACAAACTGAAGGAAAAGCAGAGCATGTTAGAAGAGATACAGGAATCAAAAACTGTCTGGAAGCAGTAGAGACAGGTCTTCAAAATACTGAACACCTACCTCTTCTAGAGACTATACTACCTTGAAAGTAACACACCAGGAAAAAAAAACTGTTGTCATTTTATTATTTTTAAACAAGAATGTTCAAGTGAGGAACAATCTAACTGTACTTGCACTACTAAAGCACTACAAGCACTACTATGGACTTTTCCCCCCCCCTTTTTTGCTATTTACATTTAGCCTGTATTAACAATGATACACTGAATTCTGTGCCCTCCGTGTCCTAGCTGACTTCATAGCAGCTGAGTGTCAGGCTGTGAAAGAACCTGGTGGCTAAGGTGTGTAAATTGAAGACTTCGGCTCAAATTCTTCCTCCGGTGAATATCAAAGCACTTTGTATAAAGCAAAACTGTTTCCACAAGAAATTGGAAAAACATCATCATAATACATAATAGCTCAGTGACTAGGCATTCCTTCAATGTCAGATAGTTAGTCTGAGAACTATACTCTGAATTAGACAAAAACAATTTGAATGTCATAAGCACTCACATAATTTCTTCTCCCTAGTTTTCAGAATTTTCCCCTATGTTCTTTTTTTTTAAATCAGATAAAATGACTCAGTTCAGGTTTTTGACTACTGTAAACACAGTTGTGCTTCAAAAGAAAACATTTTTCAAGTCAGCCACTTGGGAAAACCCAATTAACAAAGTTTTATGTCTAAATTCCTCGACATTTACTGGTTCTTTCAGATTTACAGATTCAAATACCGTTTAAAATCAGTGCTCCTGCCAGACCATCAGTCTAACACAAAACAATTTTTTGTATACACAGCTGGGCCCATGTATAATCTACCTCTAGTAAGAAACACAGGCTGAAGTCTCATTGAAGGACACCAGCACTTCAAGCAAGTGCTTGAAGCTCTGCTGAACAAAGAACAGTGTAAACCCATACTTACATGGCCATGAAGAGTTGGGTATTTTGTATAAGGCTTTCCTATGCATGTTGACTTCTAGCTGAATATCAATATGAGGATAACTAACTCTCATGTACTGTTTGATAAAAGTGATTTTAACACCTAAAAATTAATGGCAATGATCTGGATATCTGGTCTGGTCCCAATTGATCTGATCTTGTGAAATGCTGCATTCTGTCATTAAAAGTTAATGAGGGCAACTTACATAACTGGAACACTGATGCTGACAAGAGAGGAGATATCCAAGGTGAAGCATGAAATGGGCAAATATCCTAAATTAAAATATGATATTAAAAAAAATTATAATTTTCAGCTTCTTTTCACCAAACAATTGCTCAAGTTGAACAGTCAGTTGAATAGTAGCCCTTCCATTTGAGATACATATTTTCTAAAAATTATGTTCTTTATGAAAACCATCATACTCTTTATAAATAAGCTATTTAAACTCCAATGTAACACACAATCTGTTTCAGGTAGCAGAGTCTATTTTGCATATTTCAGACTTTAAACAGACTTTTTTTAAAAAACTGAAGCTTTGTTACGTCATCTTGAGTTAAGCCGCAGTAATTCGTACTAGCTGAAAATCTTGTGCAACCTAGGGTTTGGATTTTTTTTAACTGCAAAAATATCTACACTTTTCTGAAAACACTTATTAAAATATATAGGAAAAATTAGCTTTTTCCACAAAAAAGTAGATTATAATATACTTCAAGTATTTACAGTTTATTTGAATGAAAGTTATTATAATATTTCAAATCTATGGATAGAATCATAATTAATATATGATCATTACTTAACACAAGTTATGAAAACTCCAGTAATTCTTCATGTTTTGTTGTAGTATCGTAACAGCGAACCATCCTTCTCTCTACTCCAGCAGGCTGGAAGTGAAACTATTTTTCACCATTAGAAACTGAGATTCTCGGTGGGATCTTTTCAGCTTTGCACGACGGTTCTGGAACCAGATCTAAAATTGAAAGAAAAGGCATGCTTTTCAGAAATACAGCACTGTAAGCAGAATAAGCTTTGAAACTTAAAAATATTTACACAACTTTACAGTATTTTGTGCAATGACAGTAGTTTGGAAGTTCAGTACAAATTTAAAATCTTCAAATCATGGCATATAGCTACCTGTAATAATTTTAACACCACAGATGAAGAAAACACCCCCACCTTAAGCGAAGAGTGGGGACCAGCTTCATTGGAATTAATACAAAAACTAAAATTAGCTTTAGTGACACTGAATCAGATCCTGGAAGATCCTGAGCATCTGGAATTCACACACAAGTCTTAAGATGTATTTCTTCAGCTGCTTAATTCATCTCAGCATCAAACTTCCCATCAACCCCAATATAAGACTTGCTTAATAAGCATCAAGGCAAGGCCAAAATTCTAATGTTTATGGTATGCTTCTTATCACACTGGACTATCTGGAAATCAATAATTAAAATCCCTGAGTAGATTTTGCTTTTGGCCAGGTGAAGACATAGGTTCAAACATTGGTTTAACACGTGTACACTCTACTGACAGTCTCACAAAATACTTAGATATCCATACAAATTATTCAAATGTTTGTTTCAAATTTGATTTTCAAATACGGCGACAAGCACACTATACACATGATTTTGAAATGAAGAAAATTATAAAGTTCTGTACATGATAACTAGAGACTAACAGAGCAGATATCATGGAAATATTATAGTGATGAATAGCTCATCAAGGCTATGGAAGAAGGTTTAAGATTTCAGAAAGAATTCAATGGCTTCCATTTCACATATCAGTGAAGGTATACCACATGTGTAAGTGTACACTGTTTTAAATTGAGATTATTAAAATTATTGATCCTGCTGTCAAACTACTCATTTATATAACCAGAGAGTACATATAGATTGAATTACAGAGTTCAAATAAATTTTAATTACCTGGATCCTGTCTTCATCTAAATCTAATTTGCGAGCTAGCTCTTCTCTAATATCAATGCCAGGGTAGGAGTTAATTTTAAAAACATTTTCCAAGACTTCAATCTGAGGAGATTAAAACACATTTGTTGAATAGTTAGCACTACCTTCATGGGAGTAATAAAGGAAAAACTTACAGAAACCAGCTTAGTTTGTTGAACAGAAGACTTGTGAGCAGTGTTTGCCCAATTCTGATTCCAAGCATAAACACAGGTCTGCTGAAATTAGCAACATTACTGTTAATTTACACTACTTCCCGATGACTCTGCGGAGGTACATCATACTGAATTTGTCAGATGTTACAGGCTTCTACCAACATTTTACTAAACTACATAGTTGTTCATTTATTAAATACTATGAAAATCCCTACCTGGTTTCTAGTGAATGCAGTTCTTGGTCTTCTACCCCTGTACCAGCTCAATTCTCGTTTGAAAGACAGCCTTTCAGTGACTGAAAAATACTTATCACATTTCAAAACTTCTTCCTCTTGCACTGCATTACTGTTAGGATGAAATAATGGATTTTCATAGGAAATAACAGGGATTTGCAGATGAGGATTACTGTCATCACCTAAAACTAGAAAAAGCAAGCAAATAAGAGCTTCAATTTACTGGTTTTCAGTAGAAGCATGAAAATAACAGACTGCTGACTTACCTAAGTTGGTGCGTGCATCCATCCATGGTCTGTGAGGTTTCACAGCTGGAATGCCATCTTTTTTCTGCTCCAATCCCAAAATACTTTCAATTGAAAATGAGCACTGTGTGGTTTTATTTTCTACAAAACCAGTCACTTTCCGCAGATTCTGAGATGCTGATGTATTAGCGGCACATAGCGATGTACTTGCCATGCTTTCACCTCCAGCCAGCACAGCATGTAAACTGTACTTGCATTTCTCCAAAAGTCCTCCTTATAGCTATGTTGACAAGGGGGTTGGATTTGCAACGTCATTAATTAAAATCTTTTATTAGAAAGTTTTAGCATGTCAATGAAAACTCTCCCACCAAGAGGCACGAGGAGTTAATTGTTTATTTGTTTGCAAGTAATTAGCAACTAATGGTGACACTAGGGGGGCCACCAAGAGGGACAAAAAGTGTTATCTCTCCTAACCAGAACATCGACTTAACTTTCTCAAAAGAAGCTGTGAACAAATATAGTATTTCTCTTTTATTTGAAATCATTAATGTATAAAATCATTTTTTTAAAAAACTTTATACTCTGATGGACTCCACTTACCTAAACACAGCAGCATGATAGGAAACCAGTCAAGTAATAAGTAATCTCATTTAAGTGAATTTCCTTCCAAGGAAATTTAAAAAATAATCTCTTAATGCTATTAGGGTAATCCCGGTGAAAATGCCTCTGTTTTTTCATATGCATATGTAATGGTGAACGTGGTCAATAAAACAACAATAGCTTTTGGCATAAGGGACTGTGCAGTGGGTTGGCAATGCTGTCGAAGCTCAGTGTAATTGCCTTCCAAGTGCCTGGATTAGTTAACAGGAACAGTTGCACCAACTATTTTAAATAATTCATGCATTCATTTTTCTTATTTTAATAACTTCATTTCAGCTTTTTTGAAACATACCATACATGAAATTTCCTGATCGTTCTTTACAACATAAAACCAAAACTTACAGTAATAGAAGCAGTACACAAATTTACTGGTTTGAAAACATCTTTTTACTGCTAGATATTTCTCCCTTCTTGTAGGTTTATAATCAATAGAAATTTCTTTAAATCCTACAGAGTGAACACTTAAAATGACCAAAACCCATGATTAACAGGGAGAAAGGAAATAAAGGTTTTGTAATGAAGTTCAAGACTTGAAAAAGGAATTCTGATTTCATTCATTATAACGCACCTACTATAACATTTATATATTCAAGCTCATCTGTCAGTCACACAGCAGCTTACACATCACATGTTCAAAACCAGCTTTTGGTTCAGAATAACCTCTCTATGGAGATTCATCCTTTTCTTATTTTGGATAAACCTTTCTTTCAGAATATGCAAAAATTAAAATAATATTCAATTTCAGTATGCAAAAGTTACCCCTCTCAAACAAAACTTATAATTTGGAGCACAAGATGTAGGAGCATATGAGCACACAGGACTGTGTGCTTTAAAGGAAAAGCCTGTCCCTCTATTTTTTCTTGTTTTATATTTTCTCAGAGTAGTTTATTCAGTGCAATTCACAAGGCTAACAACTAGTGTTAAGGAAATAAACAGTATGCCCACTTTGATTTTAGGTACATTTGTAAACAACCCAAGACTAAACGTTTGGAATAGACAGAAGCAAGAAAATTGCTAAGGAAATGGCATTGTCTAGAACTGACAACACTGTGCTGAGGGTGATTCTACAGAGAAAAATGCAATCCATATGTGGCTTTATATCAGAAAAACGTTCAGCTGAAGAATGTTGACTTACTGGACTGATTTGTGTTGTGCATTGAGACTGCTGTCAAACCAAACTATCAGAAAGCGAAACAATTTCAGCAGTGATCTTACCAAGGACACGTTATCAGCACTTATCAATGGATCTTGAAGTGGCATCAATGTAACTGCAGTGACCACCTGCAAGCTCAGCTTCAACCATCACTTAACAGCCTCAGCAATCACGAAGCATAGAGATAAAGAAAAGCCATAAGGCCCTATGTACAAAACCACTGCTTACTGAATATTTGGTGTGCTAGAGGTCAGTGGAAAGCAGTGCTGAGCAAGGGCTGTGCAGTCCTTTATGTTTCATTACAGCTGTTCCCAACAAGTCAACCTACGACCTTAACAAAGCAACAGGACTCCTTTTCTTGACTGCAGACAGTTATTCAGAGTATTCAGACTCCACACCAAGTCCAGAGGTTACTAAAGAGATAAAGCAAAGCCTCTTAGATAGCAGTGACTGGTAGATCAGTTTTCTACCTCTACAGTCTCTGCATGGAACCTTTATTTGACCTTCCCACAAAACACATTAAGTCAAAACCAAAACAATACATCTCTTTCTGTACTGAGCTTGGAGCTGCTTACCAATTTCTCTATCCCAAAGAGGTGAAAAACATGATCACTGATAGAGAGACAGCCTCTTGAATCCAGAAACTAATGCGGACTTCAATAATATAAAAAACAACTCTTAATGATTGTAATATAGGCAGCTAGTTTCTGAATACAGCCCACCTTTTTTTTTTTAAAAGAACTTAAAAATACCAGCACAAGCACTGATACAAACCACATTTCAGAAAATATTTCTTTCTCTTGGATCAATCTGAATGAAATTAACCTGAGGCACACAGCTGAGGCTCCAGTTACCACACACTTCAAGCCCCAAAGTAGTAAATACCTTTATAGGTGTTCTCTTCAGGAAACTATCAAGAACTATCTATAAAGACAGGCATATGTGGTGTTAAGAGAGACGCTTATTGGAGGCATATATCTTTCCAAAGCTAATCATTAAGTTGACCAAGTAATCGTAACTTCTTTTTAGTCTCCCTGAGATTGTGGAAGACGGAAGAAAACCTTTTCAGGTTAGTTTGCTTATAACTCCCAGTTGGCAATGCTCATTCTTTCAGGGTTTTGTAAATGACTTTTCTGGGAAAAAAGATCTTGGTATCTCTCAAAAAGAATTTTCTTAAATAGGCCCAAACCAGCTAACGCATTCGCTAGGCACAGGTCAGAAGCTCACCACTTGCCACCATCTGGTGTTGAGGCTTGCCCAGCTGTTTAGTTTGTTCAGCAATGTTATCCAAGTAAGAAACTGTGTTATTATTAAAATAATCATATTACTTTCATTTACTCAATGTTGAATTGAGTCAGACCTGTAGAATGCAACGTGGTCACTGAAATATAACAACACTCTTGCTTTTAAACAGAGTTCATGGTGGCAGCTGCATATAGGACCAGGACGTAACGACTCAGAAGGTCGCAAGAGATGCTCACACTGTGCTCCCTAATTTCTGAGAAATTCAGTGAAATTGAAACACCATATATCTAAGAGACCTTTATAATGTTAATGCAGCTCTACATAACTGTTTATAAAAATTTCACATGAAAAGAGAACTTATTCTAAAGATAAGAGGTCTGCATTATACCAAAATCCCATTATATCCCTGGATGTGCTGAAGGTCAGGCTGGATGGGCTTTGAGCAACCTCATCCAGTGAAAGCTGTCCCAAAGGCAGGTTGGAACCAGGTGATCTTTAAAGGGCCCTTTGACCCAAACCATTCCATGATTCTAAAACAACATATACACAGAGGTAAATCTACTGCAAATTCTGGCTGGAGGTCTAGCATTCCAATGTTGCCAGATTTCTTTGAACAGAACCTTGCTTAGTTGTAAAAGAATGCTATTTGTTATAAACAGTCAACAAATCGTTCTGTAAGAAATAAGTCTGAAAATACATTTTCCACAGGGCAGAAAACTTAAAGGTTTAGATCTAAGAATATCTGATAGTAAGGAACCAGATTAAATTTCTAGGAATTCCCACTGAAAGTTTAAATAGACCCTGAGCCTTCACTCAAAAACTACTTTTCATTATTTTGGCCCATGACAAATGATCAATACTTCCCTTGCAGCCCATATGAAATTACCTATAAAGTTTTAGCTAAATACTGTTGTAGAGGCAATTAGAACAACACAATAAAGATTAAGTTGAAAATCCTAAGTAATCAGTAATAGGAGAAGTCACTGCTCCTTGGATATGCAAATCCAGTCCTCTTACCAGCATCACATGCTTGATGAGGCAGCAAACTAATCTCCCTTTCGGATTTTGCACCACTTTTTTGCCCAGGGACAGTAGAGTTCATCTCTTTGGTAGATGAAGCTCTTGTTCTTTAGAGCTACAAAGCCCCTGAGGACTCTGTTCATACCAGCTGAAGAGACCCCACCAAGAGTTCTTGGTGGCTTTGGTCTGAAACCCTAATGCTTACTGTTGCTACCTTTTGCCATTGTCACTCATTGCTACTCCACTACCAGGTCACCTTTCACAATAGCCCGTGCCGTATTTTCGTCTTTTTAAAAAGGTATAAGTGTCATATATAATCTTTCTTGATTACTTATCACGCTCAAAAAAAATTGCCTTTCATCTCACCTTTCCCACAGCTTCTTTACCCAGCTGCAACAGTACTTTACCACCTCAGACGTTCTGCTGCATGTAGTTCCATTTCAAGTAAGTTTGAATGTGAATAACAAAGATTATATTCAAAACCAACTTCAAAACTTAAAAGGTTGGGTTTTTTTTTTAGGCAAGAATACCTCAAAACTGTTAACACCAATTTTTGCAAAACATGACTAAAAGCAGTTAGCTATTTATTGGCTGAAGTAAAAGCTAACCCAGTGAGATTAAGTGAACAAAGACAAATTCAAGGTAAATCCAAGGGTGGCACTAGCAAAAGTATGAGAAACAGTGTATTAAACAGTAACATGCAAGTAAAGCCTACCGCATTCAGACAGCTACTTTCACCCTCCAACAGAGGCAAAATGTTCTCTCCATTAGGGGACACATCTGGACTCCTCTAAAGACCCACTGGCTGCTCTTCTCCTTGTTTACATAGTGCCAAGTGTTAGTTACCCACATTTTTAAGGCCTCTTAGTATTTTGCAGAAAGAACACCACCCTCTTCCAACCCAAAAACCAAAAGCCTAAATCACACACTAACAAAAAGCCTACAATGCTGAAAAAACCCACACTTATTAGATGATTCAGAGAGATTCTTCAATTCATTACTATCAAATCTCATCTGTTGCTGTCAAATTTGTATCTCAAAACTTTTGGATGCCTGGTAACATTTGTAAAAAACATACACAAAAAAGGTAAGAACAAGACTAGTAATATCTTACTGAATGTTTTACCATAAGGGATCTACTTAAAAAGCTGACTACTAATTCAAAGCAGCCCTGGTATACTACAAAATTATTAGAAAGGCTCCCCTCTTGCTACTGAAGTAAATGGAATCATTCACCTGAATCCCTAAGATCAACAGAAACAAGACACATTTTTATGCTACATGCCAGCTGAGATACCAAAGCACATTTCTATATATTAAAGATAAGTTTGTTAGTGTTTTGTTTTTACTTCTACAAAATATTTAATTCTCAAAGAGCTGTTCTCTATTCGTAGCGATTCCAGAAATGGTGGGTTTTTTTTTCCCCTCTGCCACTTACAGCTGTAAATATACAAAACTTACTAAACCCAATTCTATTTAAAGTTGCTACCTTCCTGAATTCTGCTACGGAAATGCACCTTATAGTACAAAACAGAGAGCATTTCTTACAGAAGATTGCAGGTTAACTGATCTCAAAACCAGAAAGCTATGCACATGTACATAGGTCATGAACATATGCTAGTGTCCTGTCACGTAATAGTTACAGATACAAGACCTTATCTTTAAAATACCTTGTAAATGAACTCTGTATTTATAATCACCCTCATATGACAGGGACAGAGAGCAGTGGTGTGACTTCTTTCAGTCAGGTGAGTCACCTGAGCTGGTAAATGAACTGACTGAATTGAGTCCTAACTTTAAAATTTCCTCACCACTCCCTACAAAAAAACCCAAAACAAACAAAAAATCCATCAACCTCACCTCAAAACACTTTAATTTTTTTGTAATTTAATACCAGCCTTTTCCTTTATCTGCTTTTAACAATAACACATGATCTGATACAACATAAAGAAAGGTCTCCATAGTAAGACTGCACAACAGTTAATCATTTGCTCTGCCAGATGACTTTGTGTACTTTCTAATCTGGTTTTATACTAAGGTCACCTGGCCACAAAAAGCCAAAACCAGCACAAGAACTGCCTTTTTTTCTTTTTTTAGCTGTAACAACGAACATATCCAAAAAGTTACTGATCATCCATTAGAACGCAGAAATGAAATAGCAAGTAATTTCAGAGTTGAGCCAGTTTGCAAATTCAAATACTCTGTACAATCTGGTTTTATTTTTGTTAGCTTTAAGAGTGCAAATTTTATGCTGCCTCTTGTTTAACACAGAGTATATTTCAATCTGTTTTTAAATAAATGGAAATTTAGATGGATATTCTTGATTAGCAATTTGTACATACTTCTCTCAGATCTCCCAAACGACCTACTCTTAAAATAAAGTACAGTAACTTTGGTCAAGCACTACTGGTCACAGAGGGCAATTCAAGAACATGCTCTTTTTTAAAGAGTGCACAACGATCAGTTCAACTCCAGTGAACCCTCACGGTAGTTTTAAACATCTAAAATTGGCCACTAACCTATAGCACCAAGCTTACCCAGTCTAAGCAAGTAGGGGGTCTATTAGGACTGATTACACCCTTGCTTCTGAAGGGGAAAAATTGTGGTCAGCAGTGGCTTTGGTTTTTTTTAAGACAAGTAGGAACCCCAGGTCCTCAGCTGAGGCTATCATTTGGTAACAAAAAACACTAGCTAGTGACACTCTCTTGATAAAGCACCCTGGTGGGTGGCAGAGACCGACATGACAGGGATAAAAGGAGACTTCTCAAAAGAGATGCTCCAAGTAACATCAAGAGTGCAAAACACGCTTCCATGATGACAGGGATATAGCATTAGTCCCACTGTGGCAATTCTCTGTCTGTTCAGAGACAGGACAGCAGGGCTAGGAGGCCACGCTGATCTGTAGCAGAGCATGTAACTACAAACGCAAAAACAAGGGGAAAAAAAAGAAGTTTGCTTGCTTCTTCCCAGCAACTTCGCCTGACAGCCATCATCTGTCTGCGGCACCGCTGGCCCGGCGCCTCAGCGGGGGAACGTCCCTTTCTGCCTCCGCTCCCTACTCACCTCCCCGAGCCGGGGGCGGCCCGACTGAGCGGGGGACGGGGCGCTCTCCCGGCAAGCGGGAGCCCGACCTGGCCGCCCAGAAGCCCCCCTTCTCCGCCCTCACTTCGCTGACACGGGAAGGCGGGCGCCGCAGCCTCGGCCGGACGCGCTCCTCTCCCTCCCCTCAGCGGCAGCGCGCGAGCCGCGGGGAGTGGCGCGACGCCCCCACGCCGACAGCCCCGCGCGCGCCCGTACGGACGGACCCGCTCACCAATAACAAGCTGGGCGGGCTGGGTGTAAGAACCAATAGAAAGGCCAAGTGGGCGGTGACAGAGGCGGGACATCCGGCGCGAAGCGGGGCGGGGGCGCCTGTGTTGTGACTGGGGCGGAGGGGAGGGGTCCCGGCAGCTGGGCGCCGTGGGCTGCGGCAGCGGCGCGGAGTGCACCCGGCGGCCGCCATGCCCGGCATCGACAAGCTCCCCATCGAGGAGACGCTGGAAGACAGCCCCCAGGTAGGAGCGGCAAGGCGGAGGCCAGATCGGGCCCAACGCGTGGGCGCCGGGCCTAGCGCTGCTCCCCCCTCGCTGCCCCCCGCCGCTTTCCCTCGAGGGGGCGCCGGGCAGCCTGGGCGGCGGCGGGGCCCGGTGCCTGCCCGTCCTCCTCGCCCCTGTGGCGCGGCTGGGGCTGGGGGC
>Ga0065711_1033813_pt1 | contig 24785 bp, 14 predicted proteins | sample Hoacrofraction12_FD_59098 | JGI IMG/M metagenome (GOLD analysis project Ga0065711, IMG submission 59098) | Hoatzin crop microbial communities from Cojedes, Venezuela - Epithelial fraction 12 v2 (version 2) | ecosystem: Host-associated > Birds > Digestive system > Esophagus > Crop | place...
TTTTTTTTTTTTTTTTTTTTTTTTTCTTTTTTTTAAAAGGGAGTGCTTGGGGGCGGGAGTGTGGGCAAACAATGAAGAACATCCCTCTCAGACTCAGGAAACCTGCTTCCTTTGAGTGAAATAAAATTGGCATCTGTACCTTACTTGAGGAACACAAATGAATTAAATATCTGTTCTGGAGGGTTTAAGTGAACTGCCTCTGAATCGATGAGGTTGCTTTCCAAGCAACTGAATGGAATGAACAGTATTTGGATGGACTGAGAAGTAGTTAATCAAACCAATGCACACCAGGTTTGACCAAGAACTGTTTTTAATTGTAAGTCACAAACTGAACTTTGAGTTTTAGTTTCCCATAGGTAGCTACTTTCTGCTCATCAGCATGTCATATGAGTTACTGTAATTCTGTGTAACCTTGCAAGTTTCTCTGGGTTAAAAATTAGAGTACATCTTCAGTGAAGTCCAGAGTTCTCATGCTGCTAAAAGTACATGTTATCCTATTTGCTGGTCAGAATTACAGAAACGTTGTTTAATTCAAAATGTGACAGTCTGAATTATTTTGAGTAACTTGATACTACAGACTGCTTACTGCTAAGACTACTAATGCTAAGACTTTGTTCACCTTATGCCACACTGAGGGAGGAACTCTGAACATGAATAATCCATAGGGAAAAGATAATTTGTGAATGGTAATCAGGTGTAATGTTTTGAAAATGTGTTTAACTGTTTACATGAAGGAAAAGCAAGCTTCCAAAACTGGATCCTCCAAGAGTCAGATTTTAAAATAATACTGGTTCTGAGAGGTAATCTAGCTGCTGAACTATATTAAGAAGGAAATATGTTTGAAAGGGAGGGGAACGTTGGTCTTGTAAAGATTTATGTATTTATTGTTTTAGATGAGACTAAACTGGTTTACTTCTCTGGACAGTGCAGTGTTCTCTGTGGCACAGTAGATATTTTTAGTAGTGACCTAATTTTGTCTGTGAAATCTCTTCCAATACTACTACCTGTCAATACCTGTCTATATGCAAAAGTGCTCAGTTACCATGCCGTGCAGTTCAGTAGCACTCTTATCTTTGGTTCTACAGCAAGCTCATGAGGCCTTCAAGGTAGCCCAGTCTCTGGAACCTTCTTACTTACTGTGTTGGATTGGGCAGGTAAGATGATGAAAAAATCATAATACTGTGCAGCAAAACCGGTTGTTAGTCCAAGAGAGGACTTAGACTCCATCCTGATAAGTGGCACTTGAGCATGTTCCTGAAAATTGAAGCTTTTAAGTAAAGGGAGCTTCTGCTTACCCTGAGGGTGGATGGGACCCTTTGTTTCCATGGTGGTAGTACAGTGGAAGCTACATGAATCAGATGTCTTCATATAATGTTTTTCTGGCTGATGTTGAGAGTTTGGTAAGAAACTAGCTATTAAAAAAACAATCACTGTTTGTGCTCTGAGGCTTTTTATTGAGCATTGTCAACAAAGCACAGTCTTCATAAGGTGCTGGTTTTTTCAGCTTCAGCTGTACCTCTAACTCGTTATACGGCACTGCTTAAATCTCTTTGCAGCTTCTGCTTCTAACACCACTGTTAGGAGTGAATCTCTAAGGTACCTGGGACAAAAGCAGTCCTTACTTCCTGGGAGGTCCCTTCCTACCTCTACCACTGAGGGCTGGATATGCTCCCTAGGGTGTCTAGGACATCTGTGAATAGTAGAAATACTTGTGACTCACGCTTTTGTGATGACTGTAGGTGCACTTCGTAATCCCATGCTGCTGACCTGCTAATAATATCTAGCTGAAGCTGTATTCTAGGGGAGAACTAGCACCATCATGTCAAAATTTAGCTTTTATCAGATGCTGTTGTAAGTTGTGCTAGCACACACAAAGTCTTTGTCCCGAAATATGTAAAGTAGCAGCAGAAGACCGTAAGTTTCAAGAACTGGTAGAGTGGAAACTGCTTGTGCTCCTTTTAATTGTGTTCATTTTATTCTTAAAACCGATGTTTCTTGGAGAGTATGAGGAGAAGAAAGTGTCTTCATGTTAAATGCCTGAGGTGTGCCTGAAGTGACTTGTGCCGAGTTTCTTGTTGATGTCATAATTTTTAAAGTACCTCTTCAAACAAGAACCAACTCTTGCTTCTCTGTAGGCTCTTATTGCAGAGAAAGTGGGCAGTTATGATACTATGGATCTCTTCCGGCACACGACTGAGCTCAGTATGCATGTGAGTATAACAGTTGTGTTGCCCTGAAATTTCTGCATATGTAATGACTCTACTTAGGTGAGGTGATTTTTTAAAAAGTAGGCATGTCCCGAATGATGAAACAGATGCGGTCATGTTCCAAATGATATTATCTGACTTCCTTGTTTGTGTGCCTGTCCTGTGCTGGCAGTGAATGGTAGGCAGTTATTTTATTAAATGCCTTAGTCCCAGTGGTCCAAGAAATCAGCTTCATAAGTCATGAAAAAACATTGTTGGTGTTCCACAGAACTGGACAGAGATCAAAGCCATAAATTATATCTGTTCCAGGAGAGATCAAGGATATCGCCAGTACCCTGAGTTCTAAGAAAGTGGAGGACTTCACATTCTCTTACAGCTTTTCTTTGTCTGTCATCCCTCCAGTGGTGCAGCAAGAGATATATTAACGTAAGAATTCTCTTTGCCCAAAGGACAAGTTAGAACTGTGTGTGGAGTAATTGAGTTTGGTGTTTTCTTCTCCTGCTTAACACTGATGCAGATTTTTAGTCTAGATTCAGCCTTAAGACAGAGAATCGTTATTATAATCTTTAATTATTTTGCTGTTGCTTGATCAGGTTTAAAGACTCCTGTTTTGGTTTTTTTTGGGTTTTTTTTGAGACTGAGGGAGCAAAAGGCTACGCCCACTGGGTGTGTTCAACGCTGCAGGATGAAAGCAACAGAAACACTGAACTTTATCTGTACAACATTGTTGAAATGAATGCTATACCAGCAGCCCAGGTGGTCTTGAGCAAATACACAGGTAGGTAATTTGAATGCCTCACCAACCTGTCAAGCCTAAAGGATGTGTTCAGAATGAACAGATACACCTGTACTAGTTCTGGCAAAGAGTGATGTGACTGGGTTGGGGAGAGGCTTTTGAGCTGTAAAGCACATAATCAAAACAGGGTAAGTGGGCTACTGGTTTTTTTTGTTATCACACAGAGATGATATAGATTTGTGTTCTGTCTTCCTACTCATTCCAGTAGATTTTGTTTCAAAGACCAATTAAAATAACGGGCAGAGCAATGTCACGCTTGTTATCAGGCGTTGGCTGTGGGACTTCCTTTGGGTGTCTGTATGTGTTGGTGCAGGTAGATGCTAGCTCCTCCACCCCCGTGCCATGGTGTTTGGGAGGAGCCTGCTCCTGGATGCTGTGTAACTCCATGACCTCAGGCGTGTGGTTGCGTTCACCTTCAGCAGGAGATGGACCGTGTTCTCGGGCATGGTTGCAAGCCAGCATGGCCTCCCTGCTGCGGTGGGCTTGTGTATGTCCAGCCCAGAAGATAGATAGAGCAGATGTGGGTTTTCTTTATTCTACATCTATTACTATAAATAAATCCTGTGATGAGTAGTCTGTTGCTGATTTTTGAGAGCTACAAAATGAGGTGCAAGCACTTAAAATGAGATAAATGTGAGACTGTATTTCTTTGTCTGCGAAATCCCTGTTCTTGAGCAGACGGCAGGAGGGGCTTATGGGATCCTTCCTAGTCTGGGAAAAAAGGTTAAAAGTGTGAGGTGAGATCACAGCTGACAAATCTGTGCCATTAGCTACTAACAAGCATTTTAGGGTTTAGTATTAAAAATAAACCATACATTCTTTGTTATAACATTCTATGTAATCATTCTATGATTCTACTGGTATTTTACTAGAGACTATACAAGCTGAATAGTTTCCTATTTCATTACAAAAAAAACCCCAAACAACTGTGAGCAGAAAAATTTGAAATATGTTGAGTACATTGATGCTGTGTCATAAGATTTTAAAGATTTTTGAGCTAACCTGATGTCATGTTGTGGGCCTTAGTATGTCTTCTTTATTTGACTGCAGCCTGTCAAAATGATTCCAGTGAGCAACTGACAGAAGCACTTGGCATAGTGTTTTGTATATATGCATACACTGTAGCATCAATGTAGCAATGTTTTTGTAATGCTTTTTCACAGCTTTTTCTGATCATGTTCTCCTATATTGTCAATTCTGATTTTCTAGAAAGAGTTCCAGACGATCCGTCTGCTTTCACGATGCTTGGTTATTTGAACGACTATCTGCATCTAAAAAGGCAGGCAGCAGATGCCTATGAGAGGTAAACTGTACACCCTGAAAAGTTTACTGATAGATGCTCCTTGTTTCCATGCACCAGCTGAAACACTTCAGGGTTTTTCTTTTTAATAAACCTTGCTTTCTTAATTCAGCAGTACATTTAAACAAAGTGTACGGTAAGGGGAGGTGTGGGGATGTTCTTATATCAGATTTGGAAATGCAGAACACAGCTGGAGATGTAAAGGCATTCCAAGGCTTGAATGCCCAGGACATTTACCTAGTTCACTGTATGGGATTTAAGTGAAATTTTGGCAGTTGTTAGGCTTGGTTTTAGTTTTGATCTCTACGCCATTCTAATTAATGGAGGTGGTTGGGCTTTGTTTCATTTTTTTTCTTCTCTTTTCAAATGGTAGAGAGAGATGGCAAAGGTAACCATGTTTGGGAAACGTGTTTTCTGAGGCATTAAAATGGTAAAATAGGTTCTGTTTGTGCTTAATTAGCATAGAAAAGCTTCTGCATAAAACATTTGTCTGTTCTGCTTTGAGAACTATTGTCAAAATATGGGTTTTGTAGTCAGATGGTAATTATTCTTAATTGTGGTTATTTTCAGGGCAGCTTCATTACTGAAAAACTCTGAGGATACTGAGAAATATCATATAGCAATGCAAAACTATGGCAGGTCACTGTGGTAGGTGTTTGTTTGATATATTTCCCCAGCTCCTAACTTCAGCTTTGGATGCAGTGAGTGCATTTGCGCAAAACATGGGTGAGGCTGAAAGGTGAAAGGTTTTTGCTAAAAATAATTTATTAAACATCATTCTTAACTGTAGACAAGTTGGACTGAACTTTGTGTGTGCTCGAGAAATGAGCAGTATACTTAAAAATGAAATCAAATTGCAATTATTTGCTATATGTCTTGGTAGTTTGTAACATACCAATGATTTTCATTATCCTTACGTTGATACTTAAGTGCCTTAACATAGTCTACACAATGTAGCTGTTATATGGTCTCCAGAATAAATTAGGGTTTTTATGATCTCCACACTTGACATATATAGTAGGCTTAGTCTGAATAAAATAGCTGCTTCAAGGTTTATTCAAAATCCCTGCTACTTGCCTTGTGAATTTATATTGACTTGTACAATCTGAAGCGTGTGGGTTGGGATGTTGTGTACACGTAGGTGATCTTTCTGCTGATGGCCCTCTCTGCTGCAATCCTTCTCATGATGCTAAGTTCTTTTCATGATTCCCTTCTGGTTCTGAGGAAAGGCAGGACACAAGTCTTAACAGATGAAGACTTTCAAACTTCTCATTGAAATGAGATAGCTCAAGCTCTGCTAATTAGATTTTTGTCAGCTCTCTAGGGAAAGTTCATATATTCTGTTTATGTTTATGACACTGGAACTTCTAGGCTGTGAGAAATTTCAGGGAAGATAGTAGAAGCAACTCTTCGGTTTTCTGTAGTCTCACATACAAGCTGCACGTGTGATGATTCCTGTGTGCAACTTACACAGGAGCAAAGCTTCAGTAACTAGTAACTAGTTCTAATAAACACAGTCCTGGATAATTTCTTCCCTGGTGGTCTTAGAACAAGAATGCTGTATCTCTGTATGTGCGCTTTTCTGTCTCTGTGCATGCATGCTTTGGTTTCCTTTTTTCACATTTCTCCTTTGTTGTTTCCTCCCACTCCGTTGTGTTGACTATTAGGTGACATCCTCCCATATAGCTGTCATGCAGATGGAGAGGACTTTCTTGTATCAATTACTGTTCATGCAATGGATATTTGGATAGAGTAACTGCTGTAAGAGAGGCGTAGGGAATATTGCATGTTCTTGTCTGAATCTTGCTCTTTTCCGGATGTCTGCTTACAGCTACTGTGGAAAACAGGGTACTGGTCTGGAAGGACAGCCTATCTGAATCATAGCAGCTGTTGACACATCCTCCATACCAGTGACTTTTTTTTTTTTTTATTAACAGTGCTCTTGGTCAGTATGATAAGGCCATTGAGGTTTACACATCAACACCCCTAACTGAGTTTGATGGTATTGTGGGGATAGCATTAGCCTACTTCAAGAAAGGACTCTTACAAGAAAGTATCAAAGGTGAGCATCTGCCCAATTCAAAGCATTAAGGGACACTTCTCTTGAGATGAATCTTACCAAAATTTGTTTGTCTGACCAGCTTAGCTGTAGTTCAGTTTATTTCACTCTTTCAGTCCTAATATGTAAGCACAAATTGCATAACGGTTTTAATCATTAGGCTGTTCAGCGGGTTGCCCGAACTATTGAAATATACAAAGGGAAGCTACATTTCTCCAAGAGTTTAATTCTTCCATTAAGCTGTTGTGTTCTTAGCTTCCCTTGTTCTCAGATGAAATGGCTTTCCTGGAAAAATCAGTTCTGGATAGGAGATTAATGTGTTGTTCAAAGCACTTTAGCCTTAGTGCTAAGTGTAAGTACTATGTTGTCGTGTTCTGCACTGCTAAGATGTGACACCTCAGAAAAAGGTATACTGAATTGTCAGTGTAGAAGCATGAGCACTCGCAAAGGAGCAGCCAGCTCAGTATTTAAAATAACTCTTAGTTTTTAATTGGAGAGATGTGTGCCCGTCTAAAGTCCTATTTCATAAATAAACTAGGAGAGGAGAGTATTTAAGCTGTATTCTTTCAGGCTTTTTCTGGATATCCCAATCCCACTTTTCAGTTCTGTTTCCACTTGCTGCATATTAAACAACTCGCAGGCTCTGAACAGCCCTGTAAATCTGGCATTTTCTAACATATGGTTACTTCCAAAGTTTTAGTCAACTTTTTTTTGTATTCTGCCTATGCTTTGAGGTGTGAAAATACAGTGAACCTGAAACCGAAGTGCCCCTGTGTGCGTCTTCTAATGATTGTGCCTTTCTAGAGGCTTTACAAACGTATTATTTTCTCCTACTTCAATTCTGTGTCTTGAATTTTTACCAGCCTATGAAAAAGCCTTGTCTGTTGCTAAGTCTGAACAAGATAAAGCACATATCCTGACTGCCTTGGCAATAATAGAGTATAAACAGAACAAAGTGGATGCTGCAAAGACACTGCTGTTTAAATGGTGAGTGGAGGGAATAATATTCAGTTAATGTTATTTTATTGTACTGCTGGGTCCTCAGATTTACTTTTTGGGGGATCTCAGGTGGCTATTTGTGTTGCAGACTCAAAGTGGGAGTGGATGCAGTGTTCTTTTAAGCTTATTCATGTAATGTAGCTGTTTTGGTTTACGGCCTGTGTTTTATTCTGTGTTCTTAAAGCAGTATGGAGTGGAAGGGTTAGTGAGCTGGGCAGTTTGGATGTCTGACATCCTTGAATGATAGTTCTAATAGGTTTATCTTTCAAGAGAATATTCATCTGTAGTTGTCCTAAGCACTAGGTAATGTTTCTGCTCCCTAGCTGTAAGAAATCTAGATGATGAAGGAGGACAATTTCAGTTTAAATAGCCAGAAATCTTAGAACAACTATGTTCCAAGTGTCATAGACAAGTGCAGTCTTGTACCTTCCGCATGAAAAGGATCTGCATCAGTTGTTCACTTACATCACGAGTGTCTTTTTCTTTCAGAGCTGTGGAGGCTAAAAGCCCATGCGTCGTTGTTAGTCTCCCGGTAGCTATGGACTGAGAGCTAACATCTCAGCTTCTCAGCATCAGCTCTCTGTCAATAGAGAATTCCAGTAGTGGCTGCACAGTCTCTGTCTTACCAGCAGACTCCTGAAGTTACTGAAATAGTGAAGGTCCATGACTAGACCTACACTCTAAATCCTGAGTAACTGATGATTAACTGGCTAGGGATCTGATATTTCCTGTTGATCACTGCAGAGTTTTATTTTTGTTGTAAACGTCAACTATGAGACTTGTCTAGTTGACATTAGTTGTTTGTGTTTAAAGAAATAAAAGACAGTAAGTTGTTTAGGAAAGTAACTCTACAGTGAGTATGTCTAGGTCTGAATTGGAAGCACAATGCTGCAAAGATACATGGTGGATTTTAGTAATAAGAAAAACAATGGTGCATTCTAGTCCAATAGAAAGATTTCTTTATTGACTGAAATGCGTGCTAGATGATGTAAAGGGCCTGAGTAGGACCTTGAACAAGAGGCTGCCTTTCCTCTTTTCTCCTGGCCAACTTGGAACAGAGGTTTTAGCAGTGAGCATGTCTTTATAGCTAATATGAGAGATTCCCAGTTGTTACTTGTCAAAGGGTAGCGCCTTTGCACCAGATAACATAGTGCTGGCTATTCAAGTTTATGTTTAACAGCTGTTAGAGATGTTTCTTGCTAGGGACTGAAAATGATAGATGGACGTTTAGAGTCTTGTCTCTTTTTTTAAGGTAAAAATAATCATTAGAAGCTTGATTAGGAGCCTGTAGTCACCTGATAAGTGAAAGTAAGCAGCACGTCATTCTGTAGTTATGTTTAGGACATTATGGTGAAGTAACTCCAGATTACTGTTGCTATGCACTGTTTTGTTGTTTGCTGCCATCCAGTTTGTACTGCAGTAAGAACACCTTCAACTACTACATCAGTTAAGGTCGTTAATTTTGGTAGTTTATGCTGAGCTCACCGTTTGTTTTCACCAGAATTGAAGATCCAGGGATTAACTTGAGTTCAGAGTTCTCCACCTATACTAGAAAAATTTGCTGAAAGAAGTCAGAAACTGTATCTAGTAGGTCTTCAGTAAAGCTGGGAATACTACTGGCATGAGGTTAAACTGCCTCTCATAATGAAATGGACGGAGTTGTGCAACTGGTCTAAAGCTAATAGATGATGAAAGCAAGCTCAAACTGCCTTTATGTTGGAACAAATCTTGGTGTAAGGAAGGCATAATTTCTCAGAATGTGCCTGGTCTCAGAAAGAGCAGTTCTGTGCAGTAGGCTCGTTTCTGGCTCTTTGCTTCCTGGATTTCTGTTGCAAAGCTGTAAATAGGCACACTGCAACTCAGGTTTGATGCTAGTTAGAAATACAAATGTCTTCAAGCAAAGAAAATAGTCGTCAGTGTTACATGTTGTCTCTTACTATTCATTTTATGGCTGCTGCTGAAGGACAATTAATGTGTCAGAGTCTTTGCCACGCAGTTACACGTTACAAGCTTCAGTGCTGAAATGGCGCATAACCGCTGCTGTTCTCCATACCTGGGAGCTCAGGGATGCTGATCTAGCTTGATCCACAGTCGCACAGTGAGAGGCTGTTAAGTCTGTATACCAGGCTGGATACACAGGAGCAGGACGACTCAGTAGTAAGCAGTGCTCTAATGTTAACAGTAAGTTTGGTTTGTGCTCCAAAATAGTGTCTCCTTCCCTCCCTCTGATTCAACAGCTCATTAAAGGAACCTAGTACGGAAAGTCTGAAGGCTTTGTGCACACTAGGACTGGTAAAGCAGGATGCTACACTGGCAACAGCAGCCCTAAAAGAATTACTGAAGCATGACAAAGGGGATAATACAATTTATGAGAGGTGCCTTATTGCATCTGCTGTTTATGCATTGCAAGGCAGAAATGTGGAGGTCCAGAGAGAAGTCTCCAAAGCAATCCACAGGTATGTATTCTGTCTTTCTTTGGATTGCCTTGGAAATGTGTTGCTTTGATTACGTCGCATAGTAAGCAAACATCTGTTCACTTACAGCATTCTTCTAAAAAAAAAATAAAAATATTTTTCAAACATGAAGTCCTAATTAAGGTTGTATCATCAGCTGACAGAAGCTTGCTGTCTGATTTATGGAATCAAACGGCAGAAGTTTCGTGGCTTGTTTGGGATTTTTTTTGTTTCATTTTGGTGGCTTCTTTGGTAGCTAGATCAATTCGCTGTGCTACGAAAGCATTTTGCATCGTATGTAGCAGAACCTTCAACCATGAAAAGTCTCTAGGGCGTTTATTTAATATTTAACAGCCTCTGAAGCTGGTCTTTCTGTTAGCTAAATGTCTGTGTTTAAATGCGTTTTGCTTAGCCTGAGCAATATAGAAAGGGGGAATTTTAATCAATGCCGCTAAGCGAGCCACACTTCATAGTCTCTCCCAGTGTTTTCAGAAAATGTTCTTGATGCAAATTGTTTTTTTCCAACTGCTGTTAAAATTCTTTCATTTTCAGGTTATGAGGACAAAACCCATAGTCCTAGAGTGTTTTCTTCCCATGAATATTGACATGTGTGTTTTACATTTTGTTTCTGTAGCCAGCAGTATAACTTCAATATTGTGGTGTTTGGTTTAAATTACTACCCATGTCTGTTTTCAACCACACTGGGTTGTTTTTGTAATAGAAAAAGATCCATTTGGGATTTATAGCAACTGCCAACCGAATGATGGAGGACCAGGTCCGTGTGTAAACCGGAAAGTCTAATCCTTGTTCTTTTCCCAGTAACCCTGATAATCCTGCCCTCTGGTCTCTTCTGTCTCAACTAGTTCCACTGTATGCGTCACAAAAGGCAAAAGTAAGTGCATTGCTGTAATACACGTGTGCTGTTTACAGAGTAATCTGTGAGTAATCTTACAGAGTAGTCTATGGTTTTTTTCTTCAATAAAAAAAATCCTCACCCTTCAGTACATGGACAGTCATTAGTTAATATCAAAACATAGGTCTTACATACACAAGCACAGAAGGAACAATGCACAGGTACATACTCAAGTTACATACCTGATTATTTGCATCTTTCATGGGGTAGTAATTCTTTTATCTTCTTGAAATAAACTTACAGGAAAAATCTACTAGAATTATTCCAAGAAGAAAAAGCTGTATATGTATAATTTTTTTGTTTAGTTTTACACATATGTATGTGTGTGTATATAAATACATACTAGGATTTAAGTATGTTGAATTTGGTTAATCTAGTCTATTTCACTTTTTTGCACCAGCCGGTATTTCTTTGCCACTTTTATGCTTGTTATTAGCTCTTCTCCAGATAAATACTCATCTTAATTTATGTCAATTATCCAAACAGAAGTAGCACCTGAAAACAAACCCCTTTCTGTATGGGGCTAAAATTAGAAACACAACATATGGATAAGCTTTAACCTTGAATGTCTCTTCCTAATTATGAAGAGTTTGTTCTGTAGGCAAAGAAAATATCTCCCTGTGCAAACTTTGTATTTCTGATTAACAAAGATAAAAAGACCTTGGCATTACATTTTGCATAAAATCTCTTAAGTAATCAGTCATATAAACAAATAATTTTTTTTTTTAAATCTTACAGGGGGGAGCTGTGGCAGGACATGTTGCACATGTACTTGATGTAAACCATGGAAAGGTTTGTCTTTCTTAAGATGCAGACTTTGTATTTCCATAAACAATCCTAAAACTTATTCCCTCTCATCACTTATATTGTAGTGTTAAGTCACTTTTATGTTCTGTTTTATAGGAAGCCCTGCTGAATATTGCAGTTAATCAGTTGGCAGCAGGATGTCACATGTTAGAAGATGAGAAAAATAATCCTCTGAAAAATATTCAGAAGGCAATCCACCTCTGTCCAGGTCACTCTTGTTCTCAAACTCACTGGTCATTTTTTTTTTTTACCCTTCAGAAACAAAATTAGTGTGCTCACAAAAAAAGTCTACTTTTCTTGGGTTGTTGTTTTGGGTAGTCCATTAATGTTTTGGGTAGAATGCTTAGAATTGAAATTTTATCTGTCATTCCAAGTTTAGACATGGGGAATTAACCAGACAAGAATAAAAAACACTGAGTTTTAAGGCTTGTTCTGAAAACATGAGCAATTTTTTAATCCGCCAGCAGAAGAGATGAATATGTTGCTTCAGAATCGGTATTCTATACCAAGCAGGAGAGATTGATTCATCTAGTTTGAGAATTCAGGCTGGGAATGTGTTGTTACAATATTCTGGTTAGGCAGCTGTTGACCTGTTACTAAATGGTGATCTTCATTAAATGTACGAAGTGAAAATCTGGTGGGGTTTTCAAGTGCTCATTTGCACTTCATAGTGAAATACCAAAACATCATTTCTTCTGCAGTGATTTTGCTCTGATGCATTAGTGTGGCTGCAAATTGAAATTCATGCTTTGTTTCATTTTGCTGACAAAATTCATTATCTTTGGGATGAAAATCTCCATGGCTGAGTCCACTCTTCCAGTCACAGCTGCTCTTCACCGAGCTAGGTCAGGGCAGAGCTGAAACTGGAATTAGCGGACACTAGAAGTAGGCACCTGTCACCGTAACGTTCATGCTGGTGGTCAGGCAGGGCTGACTCTGTGTGACTGAACACTGTGGATGACATCTTGGGATTTTTGCTGTCACTGTTAGGCAGCACTAATAGTCAAGTTTAGTCTGTGTGGTGAGAAGTAAATTGACAGTGTCAGTTAGCATACCAATGGCTGTGTGAAAAACACATTAGCTGGCTTTAGAAACAGCATCTTCATCTTGTAATGTGAAGAATATTACTGGCTAAAGGCAAATAGTTATCAGCTGCCTTGGGCCGAGCTGCTGTAAGGGTCTGACTGAATTGCTTGCCTTGTTCTTACTGTCTCTTATTTATGGTATGTGGTTCCATTGAGAGCTATGTTTTTTATGCTTAATCTGGTAAAGACCATTCTAAATGGACTACCAGCATATTTAGAATGGGCACGAGTTGCCTTTTAACCATTCCTTTCTAGATAATCCTGCTGCCTGGGCAGTGTTGATGGCAGCCTGTCATGCTGAAAACACCGTTGGCTGTCTAAACAACGCTCAGCCAAAGCGAACAGATCTAGAGATGACACTTGTATCAACAGTTTCAGCCAAAAGTAAGCTATACAAGTTTTCTGGTTTAAAAAAAGAAAACAAAATTGAAATACTCTAAGCTTGCAATACTCCTGAATTTCAGAAACTTGCAAATAAGCAGAGAATTGCTCAGTAGTGATTTGAGCTGTAACTGTATTTTACCATGTAAAAATGCTAAATCCTAGTGCACAGCTAATGTTAATTGCTTAATTGCAGCTTTCTTTCCCCTCCAAAGCCTCAAGTGCTTTTTAAAAATGGTGCTTCTGAACTCTGATGCCCAGGTGGGTGGGTGGGTGTATTACAGCACGGGAGCACTGGTTACAGGGAAAGGCTAAAGGTACTTTGGAGTTCTGTAACTTTGCTGGAAGAGGGATAACCTCAGCCTCAGTCTTGCTCGACATCCATAGTGTTTTGAAAAGCGGAATTAAAATACCATGTTTGATTAATTTTTCTCAAAGGATTAACTCAAATGGTGTATTCTTTTTTCTTTTAATTTTACCATCTCTTTAATGTTCCTACTAATGAAGGAAGCCATGTCAGGTTAATACTCCTAAAAGTTCTCCCTTACCTGTTCTAGAGCATGTGACATGGTATGGCACTACACTACATACAGGAATCTGGTTAAGTGTTTTATCTGGTTTTGCAGCTGGAGAAAATAACCTTCCGCATAATTATATCCAGACTCTTGAAGACTGGTGTCTGTGTCAAGCTATTACCAGTCTAGAGGAGACTGGTAAACTCTCAGAAGCTGAAGCTCTTTGTACCAAGGTATGATGGCATCATACTGGCAGATTGTGGTAGAATTGTATAGAAATCATGATTTGTGTGCATTTTACAAAAAGGTAGTCTTTGAGTTAGCAACTGTCTGTTCCATCAGCGCTACAAGATGCGATAGCTGTTGGCATTTTCTCCCCTCCTCAAGATAATTACTCTGTTTGCAACACCAAAACTGTGTTAATAGTTGAAACAAGCAGTGTATGACATAGCAAAGCTAAGTCTGCCCTTCCTGCCTTTGTTCATTAACCTAGTATTAAGCAAACTATTACAGAAATTCATTGCAAGAAGTCCAGGTAGGAGACTTGCAGGGAACTCTACATGTCTTGTGCTCTGTTGTGTTGATACTTCATTTCAGAGCCACAAGTGGATGCTACAAGTTTGATTATTAAGAAGGTAAGTCTTGAAGCATCACAGCTGGGGAAGGGCACTTGGGGCGTTAACGAGCCTCAAATGTGTGTTTCGTGTGTTCATCAACAGAAGACTTGGCAAAAGATAAGCAGAAAAACAGTTGGACTCAGCAGCACGCATCCCTGGCATTTGTTAAGGAAAATAACATCCCATGCAAATGTGCTCCTTGCTTATCTCGTTTCTGTATTAACAGGGAAGGCAGTTTTAAAAAGCAAACAAAACCAAAACAAACAGAATCATTCAACATGATGGTTTTTGAGGGGGAAGTACATTCTTGTCTCTTTGCTTGGTGAGGAGGTGTTTGTCTTTACTGGACAGCAAGTCTACTGGCCTGTCTCACATTAACAAGGATCAGAGATTTCTAGACAGGCAAGTTGGTATCTGGGCATGGGGGAAGGTTATGGTGGGTTTTGTTAGTTAAATAGCTTGGGGAGAGGACAGTCAGTGCCTGCAATTTGTGAAGAAACAAGAGTAACACTCCCTGGTGCCACAAACTCTCGTTGACAGTTTTGGACCCCAGAAGGTGAGATGACTGGGGATGATGAGTCAGGCACTGCAGTCGTTCACTGTGAGACAGACAACGTGATTCCACACTGGTTAATGCAGGAAAATTGCAGTGAATGCTAGCAGCTTCCGTTGTGTTTCCAAAAGTCTCTGCACATCTGTGCATTCTTTACAAAGCAGCAGCTTGTTAAGGATTTGCAGCCAGCATATTTTGTTTTTCAAAAAAAGTGGGTGAAAAGTACAAGTGTTGTTTTTTAGGACAGATCTAGTTTGAGTTATAATTCTTGGAAATACTGTGATCTGAATGGGTAGAATAACATGTAATGTGACTTGCAGAAGCCTCACGTGTTTTACCTGAGAAGGATAAAGCAACAGATGGCTAGTTTCTTGTCTGCTGTTTTGTGTGAGTTTGTTCTGAAAAATGCTGTTTAGGTATCTGGTGTTACTGAACACAGAATGCTGAGTAAAGTGCTTCTGCTCCAGTGAGGATAAAGCACCTTAGCTGGGAGAACTGAAATTGCATGGGACATACTCAAGGTCACTTCTAGCCACAGGACAGGTTTTTGCCTCCGTTAGCCCAAAACTTGTAGGGATAGTGAAACCAAAGGAGAACCAGAGGTCTGCCATTTAGTTATGTATCTTTCAGAAACCTCGAAAAGTAGGACTTGTACAAAATTTAGAACAGACTTCAAACATATTTTGAGGACAGAAAAAATGTTAACCTGTTCTCGCGTGTCGGTTCTGGAACACTCCTTTGTGCAGAGCAGGAGGAAAAAGCCATGTTGCAAGCATCCTGAGAATGCTTTCAATGCTGTTTTCTGTAAAGACTGAAATGGAAAATCAAAGTATCTTCTGACATTTGGAAATGATAATTGTAATATCATGTTAAGCCTTGTTTTGGTTTTAGGGTTTAAAAAGCTGCCCAGAGCACCCAGGTCTCTTTTTGCTTTTGAGACAAGTTCAGTGTAAGCAGCTGTTGCAGTCTCACAAAGAACTTCCAGACAACATCCTGGAGGAGCTTCGCAAGGCGGTCATGACCAGTTCAACTTCAGTGGCAGCCTGGCAGGTAGGTGTGGATCCTCTCCCTGACTTCGGTGTGCCACTCTCGGTAGAGTATGCACTCTAAATGGGTGAGAATTTGTTTCACTGTTTGCTTTTATTTGTCTGCTGGCAGCCAGTGGAAGAAAAAACAACTGATATTCAGTTAGTTACAAAGTTCTAACATTATGTTAACTTTCTTGAACAGCTGAAATAATAAGGACTGTTAGTAAGACCAAGCAGACATGCAGGCAGAATTAAAAACTTGAGATAAACTGCTGGCACCTGTGTCTTTAGGGACCTGTGACTTGGCATGTGAGCAGAAGCCAGTGAAGTATTTCGTAACCTATAAGAATAGATGGAAGTAAGTGGTTTCCTAATGTAGTAATGTACAATTCCTTACTCAGGTTCTGAAAAAGTGAATAAGTCTCCTCATAATCTCCTGACATCAGGTGTCACCGTTCTTTTGAGTAAGTTGAGACTGCAGGGGAGAGAAATCACTCCAGTAACAGTGCTCACTCACTCCCTTCTATGGCATCAGCAGAGACCATTTTTAGTTCATATGAAGGTGCTACAACTTGCTTCATGTGCTGCTTCTGTGAGACAAAGTGAGAAGTCTGTCTCACACATGCCAAGAGATCTTTCTGGTGATGCAGCACATTTATTTATTTATTTCCTAACCGTTGCTGTTAGTTACAGCTACTGTCTTCCTTTACCAATGGTAGCAGCACATTGGTTAGAAAAATTCTTTGAACTTCTAGAGTCCTTTATGTTGTTGCAACACCTATGGTGCTCCCTCTGCCTGTCGAACAAATAAAGCCACATTTGTCTAAGATTCACTAAAGTAGACTTCAGTCTTAGAAAATCAGGCAAGGCTGTGGTAGCAATCATTATCTCACTTCTTATAAGGCTGCTGATCCTCTTCCCTTCTGGAACATATGAGTATCGTTTTTTGAAAGGTGCTCTTCTTGACACATTTTCCTTTGGCTTGTTAGACTTCATCTTTCTGAACTGCAGACCTCATTCAGATTGGATTTGCAAAATATGGGGGCATGCCAGACATGTTTATATCCTCTGTTTTAGTAACATATTTTGAAAATGGAATTAGGGCTTATATACATTCTTCAAGCATCCCTTGCATTGCCAAGTGTCATCTTGCTTACAGGAAGGGAAAATAAGTGAACTGAAGGTGTATGTGGTTTGAAGGGAGTGAAAGTTTGTTTTCTTTTGTGTTTTCAATCCAGACCACAGATAAGGTACTTCTGAGGAAGATCTTTTCAGTCTTCAATTAAAGAAGATGTTTCTCAGGGCTTGGATAGCGTTCTGAAAAAGCCTGGCTGCTACATCTGTTCCTAATGGATAGATCTATGCTTTTATGTTTTCTGGCTCTAGGCTTTCTACGAGTTTGATAAATGTTTGTCTTAGTCGGAACTATCTATCATGATGCCTTACAGTTTGACTAAGTTAGAGGGGCCATTAACTTTGCTTTTTGCTTAAGTATTTGGCTTTTGTCTAAATGGTTGTTTTGCAGGATTTAGGAGTGCTGCTGAACTACTGTTCTGATGGCTGTTCTACGTTTTGTGCTGTGGCTTACCAGGAAAATAGAGAAAGGCTAATCTGGCAGAGCTGCCATTGTGCCTTTACGTGAGGATTCTCTTCTGCTTCACACCTTGAGTGCTAGGTACCTTCAGCTCCAGAGAACTGAGGCCTGGGAAAGCCTCTTTTTCTGCACATGAATGGATGTTTTACTTTACAAAGCGGTGCTGCAGCTTGATGTCAAGGATGCACTATCTCACTACTGCTAATAAATACTTTCTAGGTCTCCTCTTAATGATAAATAACTTCCATGCATCAGAAAGGGTTAAGAATTCTGCCCCTTCTATCACCAGGTAGTGTTTATCTAGGTAAAGTCTAAGGACCTTTGCTTACCAGCAAGGGAATGGTTTTTTTTAACAAAAAATTGCTTTGTTTGCTTGGTGATCCAGCAAAGAATATTTCTAAATGTGGCTTATGCATCTTGATGCATATCATGTACATGTCAGGGATTTGCAAACTTGTGGCTGCATCTGCATCAAAAAATGTGGCGTGACTACAGAATCAAAGAGGGAGGAATCAGAATCCTTTTCCTCCTTTTCATGATCAGATCCAAGACATCTTGTGCTGGCAGAGCAGGCAGCAGGAGAATGAAACTCTGCACAGATCCCAGCATCTACTTCCTTAGCCCCATCTGGCTCCTCCAGCATGACCCTGCTGGGTCAGAAACCATGTAGCCCAACCTGTCATGTGAGCTCAGGCTCACATTGTGATGTCTCTCATGTTTCTGGCGTTACTCAGATGGGCTGGAAAAACCTTTGTCCTGGAGGAAAAAATACCTTTTCATCTATACAGAACTTTGAGACAAACGAGGCATCGCTCAATGCTCTTCTAGTCTTTCGCAAAGCCAGTCATGTTACTTGTTCACATGTGAGCAATGTCCAGATGGAGACAGCTGTCAAACTGTTGTCCATGGGTGGTCAAGCGAACTCTGAAAGAAGTTACTGTAGTGAGGTATACTGCCAGCTCTGCAGCAGTCTGCAGTGTGTTGGTGGGATGAGGGCTGGGTGGGTGGTGGTGTTTTAGGTAATAGTGTGCTGTGGTACTCTCATAAATTGAACTAAATGATATTACCTAATGGATATGTGTTTTGGTGGCTCCATAACTGATTTTGTTGGATGTTTATTTTCAGTGGCTGGCAAAAGTGTATCACTCTCAGAGAATGATGGTCGGAGCAGAGATGTGTTACAGAAAGAGCCTGCAGCTGGCGTCACAGCAGGGCAGCTGGAATGGGAAGTTATCGAGTCTGCTCAGGCTAGCTATGCTCGCACTGGAAGTCTGCATGGTATGATAATCAGAATTACATAAGTGCGTCATTTAACAGGAGTTCATGGGGTACAGGGCTTCCTCAGTCTTTAAATGAAGCCCCTGTTTAAATGACTTCACATTTTATGAATGACAGCTAGAGAATAAAATGTGACTGCAAGGGGCGGTGGACTGTTTCTGGAATGTCGCTTTGTACGAGTCGTTGCTGTGAAATAATCACGTAGAACCGCTGTGTATGTAAAGAGGCTAACTTGTTCATTAAGGCTCATTTCTCCAATACCAGATTCAGTTTGATCATGCAAATTGACGTACTCTTCAAGTCTCTGTCCTGCTCCTCGGACAGCTGCCTTAATAAACGTTTTTCCTGCACTGGTGCCTGGAGACTTCGGTCAAGTTTCAAGTAACTTCATGCTGTGTGGTCATTTCTAGATATGGTGCCTTGCCTTGAAGTGTAAAGACAGTTTAAGGGAGGTGTACCTTGTGGTATAAGAAAACCTGTTCTACTTCTTGCACTGAGGGGCCAGGGAATGTAACTCAAATTCTTGGCCAGTGGCTACTCTCTTTAAGCATTGCCACTCTAGAAACTTGAAGTGGACTACCAGACTTCCTTAAAGCCTGGTGTAAAAGGTGGATACTGCTGTGATCTTGGATAATACTTTTTCATGTACTTTGTGGCTGTTAGCTTGATCATCTTTTAATCAAAACCAGGTAGAGGAACCCCGTATATTCGGAGTGCTTATATAAGAAGAGGCAGTGAGTTTTACCTGAGGATAAAGCTGCAAAGCTGTTGCTGCTGGTGGGAAAAGAGAATCCCCCTCAGTGTAAACAAGAGTCTTTCTCACAAGCCATATGCTTCAACAGGCAGTTTGTCAAGTGGCAGGATTTTTCCTCCCATGATTCTTCAGTCTGTTTTCTAGTGGTCTGCTCCCTCTTTCCTATAGCTCCTAACTGTCTCCACAGGTCACAAGTTACCCTCTAACTTAATTAATACTACTTCTTCAAGTGCCGACCTGAATTGCCTGAGAATATACAAGATTTTGTTTAAAATTTAATTAGTACACGTCTGATTATCTTATCTCTACTTTCTGCATGAGCAGAATAGCTGATCAGTGGATTTCTGTTCAGCCTCTCTAATCTGCACTGGCTTAATGAAATGTGCAAAAGCCTGGTGAAAACCTTGCTCAAATCCAGGAAAGCTCTGTGTTTAAAAATTGCTTGTCTCCCAATTACCTGTCCAAATGAAAATTTGGGCACCTCTTCAAGTACAGTAATTTGAATGCTATCCAGACAAATGGGGATATTAAGACTTTTCTTAAGCGAAAAGATACAGGGATTTGCTCAATAGCTGCTCTATTAGAAAATTACCATCTTGGAGTTGTTTTTTCTACTGGTAAAATATGATGTCAATTCTGGGAATAAATTCTGTGTTCTAGAACCGTCTTGTACATGGGATGAAAATGTACAAGCTGAAGAGCAAGCAATGGTTTGTGATTAACACAAACATTACTAAAACATGTATGGAAAGAATAAAAAGATTCTTTGCGTAAACGAGCAAGTGGAGTGCTGGCAAGGCTGATCCTAGAGTATTCAACATGGCTTTTCCAGCCTCTTCGAACCATTGTTTGATTGTTTTTTTTAAAGAAATCTCTTTCTAACCTACCAAATACTCCATATTAAACCTGCTAGAAAGCTGCAGACAAAAACTGATTTACACTACACACTACAATAATGCCTTTTTTTTTTTCTTTTTTCTTTTTTTTTTTTTCCCCCCACACCCCTTTTATCACAGGCTAATGTCTCAAACGAACACTGGCCATCCTTGGTTCAGGAAGCGACAACTGAAGCTTTGAAACTTGCTCCGTGCCCTGTGGCATCTCTCCTACAAGCACTGCTACAGTATCATCGCAAAATGGGAGCAAGGTATGCATGATTTGTTATGTTTAAATGCAGCACACTGTCTGAAAGTACAAGTGGTCATTATCCCTGGCTCTAACTCCGAGAACTAAAAAAAAATTGAAAACAGAAATTAATTCTTGAAGTAGTATGGCAGCTAAAAGGGAGACGGGGGGAAGGGGTTAGTAGCGTGGAGAGCAGGAAGCAGCAGAATCTTCCTCCTTTCCTCAAAAAACCCAGATACGACCTACATACCAAGAGAAAAACAGCTATAAGACAACTTTCCTTTTAATAGCATGTTACCTAAATAAATTAATCGGGGAGACTATGCATTCTCAAAGATCTTGTTAAATAGCACAGTGGAAACAGGTATCACTGGCCTGTCTGCTCCTGGGGTTTGTTTTGATCCTAAATTGGGCTCACAGTCAAAGTTTGTGTTCATTCCCAAACAAAAGGGTGCTCCTTGTGGCTTTTTGAGGAAGCGGAGGAAGATTTGGGGGAGGGAGCTTGGAAGCCTCCCACTTTGTGAATTTGATTATTAAGTCTTGTTTGTCTTTTACAGTATTATTGCTTAAGGTATGGAAAATTGGAATATTCTGGTTGGCTTTGTTCAATAATTTTGCCTGTTTTTGTAGATGATTCTACAAACTGGATTACTTTCTCTGTGGGCTCTTACGAAGGTGATAAGCAGCCTAATGTGGTTGCGATGGCTGTCGATTAGAACGAAATTGGGCTGAAAACTTATTTAATCAATTAAAATCAGTCTTATTACATATTAACTTACATGAACAGAAGATCACAAGTATCACAAGATCTAATTGATCTGCCTAGGTGTTTGAAAGTCCTGAAGCAAGAAATTAATCTGAAGTACAAACAGTAAAGAAAGAACAGATGTAACCTCTCAATAAATAGCCTGTTAAATCGCAATGTACTGGAAAATCACATTGGTTATAACGGACAGAATTCTTGAAACAACACCCAGAGCTGCTGGAGCACCAGTGAATGAATATGATGTCCCTAAACGTATTTGCCTGTTTGTACCAGATTTCTGATGACACGGTGAATTTGAAAAGGTCTTGATTAGGTATAAGCTGGTGGTGTTGGAGGATAGGAGCAGCCAAATAGCATTTTAGACTTTGAGTAGTACTCTGTGCCAATTTCCTTCTCTTCTGCAGTTTCACACCTTGCCTCTGTGTTTGCAGGAACTGCAGTACCTTTGGTGTGTGCCTGGGTTAAATATATTTATGTATAATGAATTCCTTTGGGATTATTAAGATTTATTGTAGTGCCTGCTTCTCTCAGGTGCACTGCCTTCCAAAAGATTTATTCCATAGCTCGTAATCAGGAGAATACCTGCCGTAGCTGTTCAGCAGATCACATACTGAAATTGGAGATTGTGCCGAGTCCACAAACAGCGTGGTGTTTACTGTGTTGTTGTAGCAGTCTGCTATGTCAGTCTAATTTGGGTTACTTGCTAGGTGAAGCACTAACTTGAGCCTGGTATGTTTAGCAGAACAACGGTGGCAGTATTCCTTAGCATTCCAGGTGCAGCTACGTGGGAGACAACGGAACGTGCCCCTCTGCCCGCTCGCTTTCTTGGGTGGTGTGGAAATAAGGACGCTCCCCTGTGTTACTCCTCATCGTTGCTGCGTGCTCTGGGATGCTGGTGTGTTACGTGCAACGGATGTGATTTGTATTGTGTTTTGGTTATGCTTCTAGGGAGACTCGCCGAATGCTGGAAAGAGTGGTTTATCAACCGGGGAATCCAGAAACCGTAGTGTCAGTGGCACGCTGGTACCTCCTGCAGCATCTGTATGCCAAAGACGACTATGAATTAATAGATGTAAGACAGTCCATTTTGTACAGAGATGAATATTGTGCTTGCAACTTGGAAGTGAGGTAGAAGGGGGCCGAGGAGGTGCTGGCTCGCCTGCTCTAGAGGTTGCAATGCTTAAGGAGTCTATACTGATCAAACGTACCTCAGTTTTTGAAATTGCATCCACTGTGTTTGGAAGTCTTCCATTGCTCCATGCAACACTAATAAAAAAAACCAAACAGTAAAATCTCTTTGTAATATGAACTGGCAATAAGTCTACTAGTGGCTCTTCAGTGGACCTTCAGGGGACCATTTTATCAGAACATGTTAATGCACTAAAAATGTTAATTCCTCTACGCTGGCTGGAACAATGTAATGTTCTAAATGTCTGAACAGTAGAGTGTTGTACTTTCTGTGCTGACGACTTTTATTATATCTGTATATGGTACATTATTTTCAGTACATAGGAAATAGTTTCTGTTGACAGTACTTCACAAATGGATTTGGTCAAGCTCACGAATCCACACAGCTCTTTCATGTGATGCAAAGGGAGGTGGTTCATTTTGGCTTGTAATTGGAGTCACTTTGCTGCTTGGACTCTGAATACACTCTCCTAATGATCTGCTCACTGCTGCCACTGGCACGATGATCAGTTTTGGCCAGATTAACAGCAGTTCCCTGGTGAAACTTTAAATCTGTAACAAAGTAAGTTTGGAGGTACAACACGTCAAGTAGGCTCAGCGTTGACAAAAATCCATATGCAGACACACAGGTTCATAAAAGAGCTAGATTTAATGAGTTCGGATGATCCTGATACGATCTCATTACACTTTTGCAAGTGCAAAGTCATCTGTACTTTCTGCCAATGAGTACAATAAAAATAAAGGCTGGAGTAAAGATTTGCTTGATTCTACTTAAGAGTTTTCGTTTTTAATATGTATAATGTGATTGGATGACAAGAAAAGTGCCAGACGCTTATGAACATCTGTGAACATTCGGCTGTCATGGGAGCTTTTTTAACTATTAGATAAGCTGCAAATAGGAGGTGTGGAAAGCAAATCAAGGAAGGGTAAATTTAAATGGGAGGCAAAAGGATGCCGTGGCAGTTTTGTTTAAGTAGCTGCAGAGAATGCTTCTGTTTGGCAAATTTAGATTTATACAAATGTGCTAGCAGGAGGCAAGTGTGTGTCGGCAAGGAGACAGGACTCGTCTAGCGCTGCTTGGTTCGTTGCCAGCAGGTAACTTGTCAGACTGGGTCTCAGCCCCAAGTAACAAATGAAGCTGCTGTAGTGCATTGCAAGTGACTGCAGGGTGGGGGATTTTCAGTGCCTGGTGTTTTAAGCAAGCTGATGCGTAATGTTGAGTATTTCTTATCTCGGCCTATAGGTTACTTGATGTGTTGGAGGTACTGCGTAGCAGAAATTAAAATGCATTTAAGATTGACATTTTAATTCTGACAGTAAAATATTAAATTCTCAGTTTCTAATTGTTTGTTTTTTCCTCTGCAGGTGCTTGTAGAAAATGCCAAAGCTAATGGAGATGTTAGACTTCTCGAACTAAATGAGAAATTGTCAGCAAGTGCCTAGTACGGACTATCTCAAGTGAAAAATCTTCCTTTCATGAAACTTAATGAGTCCATCTTCCAGCAGCATATGGGGTTGGGCTCTTTTATTTCTTTGTCTCTGGTTTTGTTTTTTTTGTTGTATCAACTGCAGCTTTGTCTTTAGTTTTACTTTTTCTTGAACAAAAGTAGGTTATTTTCTTGTTGACGTGGGTTCCGCCACAGAAATACACTTTATTTGAAAGGAGAACCCTGAATTTTGCTTTTTTTTTTTTACTTCCTCACAGAAACTTCAGCGCTATTTGCAATGGAGAGTACTTGTCTGTGTTTCCACCTTGGCCACACACAGAAGTACAATATCAGCGGCATTGGCAGTGGTACAATGTTTTCTTGGCACAGAATCTTACTATCTAAGTAGCAGCCAACTATTTTTCTCTCCCAGGTGCTTCAAAACATTCAGAGATTTAAAATGCCTGTATTCCTCTGAAACACTTTGTTTTGCAGTGGAGACCCAAATCCACTTGGAACTTCATGTGAGGTGTCAGATTATACTTTTTTTTTTTAATTTTTTATTTTCTTTAATCTTAATTGCAGCAGTGTATCCAAGGCCAAATGCTGAGTCCTGCCCTTGGGTCACAACAACCCCAGGCAACGCTCCAGGCTTGCGGAGGAGTGGCTGGAGAGCTGCCCAGCAGAAAAGGACCTGGGGGTGTTGGTCGGCAGCCGGCTGAACAGGAGCCAGCAGAGTGCCCAGGTGGCCAAGAAGGCCAACGGCATCCTGGCTTGGATCAGCAACGGTGTGCCCAGCAGGAGCAGGGAGGGGATCGTGCCCCTGTGCTCTCAGCACTGGTGAGGCCACATCTCGAGTGCTGTGTTCAGCTTTGGGCCCCTCACTCCAAGAAGGACATGGAGGGGCTGGAGCGTGTCCAGAGAAGGGCAGCGAGGCTGG
>Ga0065711_1004159_pt1 | contig 24784 bp, 12 predicted proteins | sample Hoacrofraction12_FD_59098 | JGI IMG/M metagenome (GOLD analysis project Ga0065711, IMG submission 59098) | Hoatzin crop microbial communities from Cojedes, Venezuela - Epithelial fraction 12 v2 (version 2) | ecosystem: Host-associated > Birds > Digestive system > Esophagus > Crop | place...
TTGAAGAGTTGGAAATTTGCCCTCCTAAAATTTAGGGTCCTGACTATGCTCTTCGTTATTCTCATTTCCCTCAGTAGCGTTAGTTCCACCAGCGCGTGGTCACTGCAGCCCAGGCTACCTCCCATCTTGACATCCCCAATGAGCTCACTTGCATTGGTGACCACCAGGTCTAGTATCACATCGGGTAGGGGTGCTTATTACCTGGCTTAAGAAGTTGTCCTCAAGACAACTTTAGAAGAAGAAGACTGGAAGAAGGATGGTGGGATTGTTCTCTTGGGCATCCAAATAGATGAATGAAAAGTCTGGGGGCTAATTCCAAAATGGAAAGACAGAGACATGCCTTGTGGGATATAATGCCTTTATTCCTTCCTCATTATCCACATGGAAGACCCCTTTTTGATGTCAGTTTGGTGGTGTTACTTTTCTTTGTGGAACAGGATGGAAGCACCACCATAGAGGACTGATCAGCTGGAACAAGGATACTGTCAACTTTTGAAAGATTGGAAGTACTGTTTATCCTGTTCAGCACCAGCTGAGTACTATTTGGACTTTCTGATGAGTTTGTGAGAAATGAAGAATGACTTTGCTGCTGAAAAAAACCCCAAATAAAAATTTGTCACCGTCTAGTGGAAGATACATATGAGCAGGAAGCCTGGCTAGCCTGCGTGCTGGTGGCTGAACTACTAACTGCTTGTACTTCCACATAGACAAGATCAAACTGCTCATTTTGGATGAGATAAGTAATCTTTCTCTTCACCAGCAAAAATCACAGAGATATCTCAAAAAACTTTGACTGTGATAGCTCTCTCTGTTTCCTCTCCTGCTTTCTTTCTGTCTTTCTCCATTCAAGGAAATGTTTTGTTTGTTTGTTTGTTTTTAAACTGGAGATAATCACAGTGACTGTGATCACAGTGATCTGCTTTCCCAGTTCGGAAATAGGAGAAGCGTAGCAGCTTTCCCCCCTCTCCTTCTTGCTGATAGCTGTGCTGTGAAGTGAAAGTTCGTCTCCAAACAAACTTTTCCTCACAAATGAAAAAGCCAGTTCCAGGCTTTCACTAGCACTTATGTTCTGGGTCTCAGTTTGATGTTTACCTCATTTGCCCCGCACTTGAGACAGTCATGGCTTAAGTCTAGCAGTAGTTTAATTTGTGTTTCCTGCTTAGAACAAATGGACATAAACTGTGCCAATTCCAGTTGGATGAGCTCTAGATAGCAACCCAGTAAGCTAGAGGTGCAGAGTTAGCAAAATCCACATAAGGAAGGCTTTGACAACAGCCAAATGCCTTAAATTGTATCATCTTATTAACCTGATGTCACAATTAATCTTTACTTGTATGATGCAGATTGATGAGTTTAACTTCATAATTTATTCCTGAGTTTATAAGTTTTACCTGTGTGTGAGAGGAGATTTCTACTGTCATTTGTTTTCTTCCATTAGAAGTCTCATTTTTCAGCTGAGGAACTGTGATGATGGAGGCTGGTAATACATTGTTACTTTCTTGACTCCTGTTGACCTAAAATTACCTTTTCAGATAAATGTTGATATTTTGCTGTATGGTGCACAAGAGATGGTTATCTCTTCTGCTTTACAATGCTCTTTCATTTTCCCCCCATTTGCTATAAATCACGTGCTCTATTTCTTCCTGGTTTCTTTCTTAATTTACACCACTTGTTTATAAATACACAAAAAGACAAATGTTTACTTAGAATTTCAGCTTTTGTCAGAACTCCTGTACCATCTTTTGGCACATTTTATCACAGAACAAATCCATCCTGTTCCGCCTCACCTTCAGATCTGAAAATTTACATTCATACTCATGTTAGGTTCTGCTGTACTGCATACAGCAATATTGGTAGGATGAGAGAGATGTATTTGAGGTTGTCAGTGAATCTGAGAACCTTTCCAAGGAAACCTTGGGGGAAGGGAGTTTGTTCTTAAATTTGCAATTTCTGGTGAGTGGTTTAAAGTACTTTTATTAATAACTGCAGACTTTTTATTAAGGTGACAGTTGGTAGAATAATTTAATGGACAAGCTCGAAGGCTTTTTTTTCTTCTTCTTCTTCTAGAAACAAACTGTTCAAACTGCAAATAAACACTAGTGGGTACAGAATCACACATTTCTGAGATGTTAATGTAGGTTTTTCAATTTGCATATTCAATTAGGAATGGCTAAGTAGGCATTTTAACTGTTGCAATTACGCTCAGTACTGCAGTCCTGAAATACCTTGCGCAGCTCAGGATATCACACACCGCTTTCCCCTGAACGGCAAGGAGCGTGAAGACAAACTGGCTCAGCTGAGGCCTGGGAAGGTTTCTAATTTTGAAAATTTCACTCCAGGTTGGAGTTTAGTGGTTTATTTATCCCTGGAGCAAATGGAAAGCTGCTGGTTTCATAGATGGAGAAAGCTGAGTAGAGTCCATATAAAGGTTCAGGCTCAAATTCATGGACTAACAGAAAAAATAAAACTGCATTCTGATATAATGAAGTAAAATAAACAGTGCTCTTCAAAGTGAATGGCCTGCTGTGCTTTCTAATGAGAAAGTTCACTAGAACCTACAATAGTTGAAAATCACATGCAGTCAATGAACATGAGTCTTAATCCTCTTCCACTCTGGGACACTAATTTAGCAAAGGATTTAAGCACGTGTTTATCTCCATTCCTGTTAGTTAAGCAGTTGCAGCACTGGAGTTGATGGGAATGAACTTTGTTTATAAAGCTAAACATAAGCCTTGATAAAAAGAGTTGCATAGCGTTACTGAGGCCCTGAGCAATCCAGAGCTGAGGATCTGTGCAGCAGACAAGGCCTGCTGATAATAAAAACTCAATCAAAATGTTATGCCTTGAGTATAACAGCCAAATAATTGCGTTTTCCTCAAACTGGTGTAGGAGTACCGGTTGAAGCTGAAGACAGAAAAGAAAGGATATATCTCCACCAGGATTCAGCAGTGTTGGCAGAAGCCTGGTGAGTGCTCCATGAAGTCAGTGGAAGGGAATCCAGGGCAGCTGGTGAGCACAGACTTGGCTCTCAATCAGCAAGTGCGAAAAGCAGGTGAAATGCCTCTTGCAGACGCAATGCCCCTGTCACCCAACACCAAATATTCAGTATAGCCAAGATCGATGTTCACTGGATGCCCCGGCTGACAATTTGCATGACATAAAACTGTAGCCCCCTACCACTAGCAAAGACAGGATAAGCAGCCAATGCCCTGCTTGAAGAAAAATCACCCATATGTCAGTGGGAGTCCTGGACTCCATCTGAGGGGTCTGGCAGACCCAGTGTCCTCTTCTGACAATTAAAGTGTCTAACAGTCTAATTCATAAAAGGCATCTGCTTTCTCCCTGTAACAGGCCAAAAGAGAACTCTGAATCACAAGGTTTACCCTGTGGGCTCAATGAATCATCTCATAAGAAAGCGCAGACTCTGCACTGTCAGTCTAGGTTTACTGAACTGCCCTCTGAAGGCTATTAGAAGTACCTGACTCTCTGTTTTTCCAAGATCACAGAACTATCTAATTCAGATAATCTAAATCACCCCAGTGGGGTGAGAAGCCTAAATTTTAGATGCTGCAATGCTACACTTAGATGTCTAAAAGAAGTCTGAATATAGCTCTTGGTATCTAATGTGTGGGTTAGACACAAAATGCTATCAGGTTCTAAATTACAGTGTGCAGTTAATTTCAGGCTCCCATCACTTCAGACTAATTAGTGCAAATTACATTTCACTCTTGTAAACTGGGAAGGGGAGTGCAAAACATGCCAGTTTGGGATTTTTGTTTGAATACCTTTTTTACGAGAGATCACGGAAGGCATAGACTTCACTAGAAACAATGACGATAATCTCTCCAAGTGCTACAGCAAGTGCATGAAGAGAGGAATATGGCCTAGGCTTAACCTGAACTTCCTGATATCCTCTGTGGCTCCTTGATTTGAATGACAATCCTTTACACCTTGTTCTGTGCCATACTGGGGCAGCCAGGGAGAGATCCTCAGCTGATGTTCAGTGTCACTGCACAACAGTAGAAATTTGCAAATGTGTAATGTGGTATGTTCTAGGATGCCCATGAGGAATGACCAATTTGTGTCTCCCTTGACTTCAGTGGAGCTGGAGAAGGTTTTTTTTCATCTGATTAAGTCACTAGAACATTTTAATTGTTCAGTTTAACTGTACTCCCATGCATATATATAAAGACTGTAGTTACCCCAGTGCACGTCCCTATCCCTTCAAACATCTAGAGAACTGCAAACCCTGAAATAGAAGTGGATTATTTTATCCTTGGTTAGCGGACACTAGAGCTGGTTGTGACAAATATGCTATCCAAAAGAAGAGTAAGTATGCACAAAAGAAGCAGGAAACAGTCCTAAGCTAGGAGTTTACAGCTCTTTTGTATGAGAAAGCATTTTTTTTTTGCAGGCAGCTATTTCCTTGCATGAATGAAGAGACCACACAGATGTTCATAATCTCAGTGAGAGAGAGTACCAGAATATCCCTGAGAGACTGTGTCCAAACCTCAGAAACCATGTATGCACTTAGCATCCTCAGGCAGAAATGGGCCAAGAAAGGCTCACTTGTATCAGCTGGGCTGACTGGGAGCATCTCACAGTAGTTTTGCCAAGCAGACCAGGGGCTGCTCTATTCAGAGAAAGCAAAGAAGTGCACTAGATAGAAGGCTGAGCTGATGATAGACGTGCTAGGCTGCAAATGGTTGGAGGCTCTGTTAGGAACCTGCCGCTGAGGATGACTTTGTCAAGGTCCTGTTCTGAACTTCTCTCTTCATCTGTCTCCACAGAATAAGCTGAGCACGGTTTCTGTCACCTTGCGAGCATAGAGAAGTACATGCACACACATGCAGCATTTATATTGTCTCTTTTGCTTTACCTTATTGATTATTGCTTTGATGGGGACAGTTGGGCAGTGAGCAAAACAGTACAGAGTTCTGTGCTCATAGAGTAGTTAATTGTAGAGACCTCTGATTTTATGAACCTTGGCATTTCTAACTGAAAAAGAACAGAACAGGACACAAGAGAAACCAGGGCTGGCTATTAACTATTACTAGCACAGAAATGCCTAAGGATAAACAAGGGAGACCTTGTTTCCAAGGTCCTTGTATCCACAAGGATAAACAATGTGGGATGAATTTGTGTGAGGGACATTTTTTTGCGTGCTGTATTTTTTGGCTCTATAATATGTTCTTTGTATTCCTCCTTATACTCTGTCTTCTGGGGACTGAAGTGGAGAAGATGATAGAGAACAAGGCTAATATTCAATTATCTGTGATAACTGAGCTTAGCAAGGACTTGAATGTAACAACCAATATGCATGCCACTGTCTGCACTGGCCTTGAAAGCTGCAGCTGCAAAATCCTATGCGTGTAGGATTAGTTGGCATGGGTGGCCAGAATCAGGCCAGGGAGGGACTGCCCTGGTGCTGACTCTCTTGGGGTGGCTGTGGGGAGGCTGTGCTGCACTGGGCAGATGTGCCTGCCAGGGATGGAGTGGTTGGTGCACTGTCACACTGCATCCAGACACGAGCTGGTGGTCTGCAGTCCCAAATTCCATGCACGTCCCCTCTGGATGCCCACTGTAATGCCCCCCCCCCTCACTCGCCAGTGGTCAGGGTTGCCTCCGGTCTCCCTTCGGGTGGGTGCTGGCTGAGGGGAAGAGGGGCACAGGATGATGGAGGGAAAGACCTGGTTAAAAATAACCATGCTTTGGTCATCCATCTAAGCACTGCAAAGCAGGACTTTGCTTTTATACCCGTTGCCCCCAAACACCGAGCAAAGCCAACGAACACCCCACTTACTGCATTTGTGTTAGCTGCAAGATGCAGCTTCTTCAACAGCCAGAGACAGGGGTAGCGTGCTGCCCGGCTCCTCTGTCTCTGCTGGCATTTTACTTTGTGCTGTCTTTGAAGGTGGCCCTGGGCTTTCCAAGACAGTCCAATATTTCTTCTGTAATGAATTGCAGTGTCTCTTTCCTTGCATTGGAAATGATAGTTTGAGGGAAGGAGAATTTATGCCTGAAAGTTTTTTTCTTTCTGATTATATCTGCTGCCTTTTTAATAAAAAGAATAATAATGACAATGGTGGTAATGATAAAATAATAACTCTCTGCAGATTATGCCTTGCTTTGAACACGACAGTGATTTTTAAGGTATTTAGTTGCTAGTCTCTGCTTTTCTTGAAAGCTGTAGGATGCAGTGTTGATGTGAATATGTCACTGCATGTTATTAAGGGAAAACTGAATTATGGCAGTGACAATTAAGAGAGCCTGAAAACATGTCTGTTAAACTCTACTTCACATTTCACTTTTGGGTGAACAGCTCTCAAGAGTTCTGTCTGAGCAAAGTAATTAAATTTGTGTCTAACTTTAAGGTCGTGCTTAAAGTTACAAACTTAAAAGAAAGCATGTGTTCAACAGATTTGGTTGTTTGCCATTCAGGAGAAGCTTTATTTGAATTATTTGAACCTGAAGTTTCATCTTCTGCTTTTTCTTAATATATCCATTCTTTTTTTATTAGCCTACTCTGTTAAAGTTCTTACACCATCCCTCACTATCAAGTACTTGGATGCTTTCCTTGGTTCATTCCGAATGTCTTTGTGTAGTACTTTGGTAGCAAATTGTAAACAAACAATTTTTGGAGGTCTATGTTGCTGTCTGTACGCGGTTGTGAAAGAAATGTGGAAGAAATGTGTCACATCTTCATCCTTATGAAGGAAATGCCATTGAGTTGGGGGATCAGAATTGCTTACTGAAAGATTCATCTGCACGTTACAGGCTAACTTCGAGATGCTGAATGCAGATGATTGATTATCCCTTTACAGAGAGGACTTAGATTTTTGATTTGACCAATATTTCAATGGGATGCCAGTGGAGAAAGCCCAGGGCAGGTCGGTTGTGCACAAAGTAGGCTGTCAGCAGAGGATCTGCAGCATGTTGTTTTAGCTGGGATGCACAAAAGCAGAAAGCCTCTTGCCCAGGTGCTGGGACAGTGGTACAAACGGAAAAGCAGAAAGTCTCCATCCCTAGGTTAAACCATGATCTAGACCAGTGAGGCAAGGTCTGTTCACCAGTGGACTCTGCTCAGTGAGGACCCTGGAAATCGTTCCTCATAGAAACGTGTCCTCATTTATCCTTTTTTGCCTGCAAACTGTAAGGAACTCTGAACGGGCTGCATGATCCAGAGGGGTGTGTTGTAAGCAGTTGCTACAATAGTCACAGTTTTCTCACTATGCTTTCTGTGCAGTGAAAACCTCCGATGCCCTTTTCTTGCAGCATTGGGGCCCCTTTTTTCCCCCCATATAGCATTCTTATCTTTGAGAGAAAGTAGTACTTCATTGTGGTAGTGAACATGCACATCACCAGGCAATACTATCTTCTATCATTTTATAATGCACTGGGAAATTAAGCTTTAGAGGAAGTTTAATGTGTTCATTCTTAGTGCATTATACGAAGTCCAAAAATAGACTCCAACACGAGTAATTCTATCACTTCATTTTACAATCAGGGCAGCATTTTTGTATATATGTCTAGCATACTGGTTGCCCAGTATTTCATTTTCAGGTTTTGCTTGATTAGAAGTCAGTGAGGAGTCACTTCTGTCTGGGTAGCTTGATGCCTCATGCCTTCTCGATCGTGATCAGTTTGAACAGAGGCATGAGAATTTGCAGTGGCATGTCTCTGTTTCGTTAACATGTGAACAAAGACGTGATTATTTCTTCTTCAGCCTAACATTGTTCTGATGATGTTTGCCATTATTGCTTGAGACTAAGTTCTTCTTTTGGCTTTAGTATGGGATTCCATGTCTCAGAGAAATAGGTGACCATCACTAAGAACCACCAGCTTGTGGATCCTGTGGCCCCAAACCTGTTTTGCACAGAAGATGCAGAGACTGTAATCAGTCTGGCCATTGTCAGAATGCAGTGGTGATACTGGAGGGGCTATATGACGACTTGGATAGCTGTTGAGTACATTTCTTCCCTCTGTAACTCTTCCTAGGATCCTACCAAAGAAATGACTTCCTATGAGGGACTGATTGCAGACTGAACTCTGAAGCATACTCGCATTGCAATGTCTGCCTAACTAAAACTTATCAGCAGATTATTTTTCATCCTCTGTGCTTCTTGGCCAAGAGCCTTTCAATTGCATGGTGTTTTGATGGAGAATATGTTTTGGTGAGCATGATACAAAGGGCAGGTTTTGTGAGGTTTACTTCAAATTGAAAAGACAGAAGGTTTTTGGTCTTGTTTGTTCTGCTGTATTGATAAACCCATTAGGTTCTAAATCAGATGTGTAACAATTGAGCTTAAAAGTTACAATGAAATGATCACTTTATCTGTCTTTTCTGTTGCATGATCTGTGAAAGCTTCTATTTGATAAACAGTACAGCTGTTAATAATGTAATGAATATAAATAGGAGCGAGAAGAATGACAGGATGGTATGCTTGCTTGCATGCTAATGAACATGGACTGTGTGGGTAACTGGGTTACTTCAGAGAGGGTGAGAGTGAAATGAAGCCTTCTCCATGCACATGACATCTAAACATTAAGACCCGCAAAGATGTAAAACCCCAGTGAGTGGCTGCTCACTGGCTGTGCCAATGGTCTGTGGATGATCGCATGCTAGCAGAAGACATGTTGTCGCAGCTGATTCATGTCTGCTTTTTCTGGCCAAGAGTTATTATAACACACATTATAATGCACATTATAAATCAGTATCTGATGTGTTAGGCTCATGAAGGGACTGTGCCTTCAAGTATATTCAGACAGAGCAGGACAGAAACACATAGAAAGCCAAAAACTCTTCCCGTGCAGAGATTTAAACGTGGAGTCATCTAAATTGGGAAACTGATGGAGTGGCTCCAGGTACACACCAAAGCAGTTGGGAGCATAACATGTCCCAGAAGCATTTCAATTACTGGCTCTCTCTTTCTCATGGATGGGCGGAGGTGGGGGAGACTGTAGTGGTGGCTGGGTGACAGACAAAGAAACACAGGCAGCATTACTTTGGGCTGCTTTCAGTCTATATTTAGATTATTATGTGTATTGCTGGAAATATTTCTACCTGGGATAAACCCTTAAAATAACTGTATTTTCCAAGATGGCCAGAAGGTGACAATGGCCAGACTTCTAATTTAACAGAAAAGCTTGTTGATGGAGAAAGGAAATGGTGAAGACTAAATTTAAGTACATTAGTACCTTGGAAAAATCTAGGGTTTCATTTTGGTTCGGGTCTTACAGTTTTAAAAATGTCTTCTGGATTCTTGAGGCAGGGTTGTTATGTACAAAACACTAGATCACAAAGAATTTTTTAAGCTCTGCAAAATAAGTAAACATAGCCACTGGGACAACTAGCACAAATATTAACCTACATCCTCAGAAAATGAAGGATATGTCCTGCCTCAGAAGAGAAGGATATGTCCAAGGCTCAGAAATCCAGGTCAGGGGCTCACATTTCAACATCTGACTGTCTAGGTAGTTACAGGCTTCTTGCCATTGAGGAATCAAAGCACCTACAGACAGTTTTGCTGATTGACAGTGCTCTAAAATTAGGCTGTGCCCCAGTCACTAGGAGTTAGTTGACAGTCAGACTTTCTAAGTGTTCCTTACCTGGGTTCATAAGCTAAATTTGACACGACTGTTCCTTCAGCTTTTTTTGTGTATGTCTTATAACAATAATAACATTATAATGAGAAATCTAAAAGTTGTTGCATCTGCAGCAATTGCCAAAGAGCCAAGAGCTGGCTGGTTGTCAGGGCAACGGTGAAAGCACGCTGAGCGATACCCAAGGAAAAGCTTGTGCTGACTCTTGCTTTGCTCCCTTTTAATGCATAGTTTATACTCAAGTTAATTTTCAGGGGCTATTCAAAATACCTTGCCGATCTAATTGTCTGAAAATCTGGAAAGAGATGTGAAAATTACAAACTTTTTTGTATATTACTTCCCTCCCCTTCACTGTATGAATACAAAATTGCATTATTTATTGTTTTCACTCTGTATCTCATTCTAAACATCAGAGAGGCTTTTTGCAAGTTTATCTCTGGAGACCATTTCTTTCAGACACTCCTGTGGGCCTAGAGCTGGGCAAACTGAGTCCCATCCCTACCAAGCTGTTAGTCCTTGGCATCGGGCACCATGGCATTGCAGTGCTGCTGTGTGGGAGCTACAGAGGAAAGCCAGGGCTTTTGGTTCTCCCTGTTGTGAACAGAGGGGAAGAGGTGAGAGTAGGAGGAGGAGAAAGAAGACCTCCAGGGCAGAAGCATGCCAGCTACATGAAGAGGAGAAGGCAGGCCCTTGCACCTGCTCAGCATCACGATGCATGCAGTCCTGGGGAGACCAGTCTTAAGTCATGTTCAGCATCACAAGGCATCACGTGTACCAGCGTGGTGCAGTGCCACCACCTGACCAGGAAATTTGCCTCACTGTGACTAGAATGAGTGCTTACAACTGAGTTGACTGTGCTAGGAACGGAAACATGAAGCGGGCTTTGGCTGTTGTACAGTGATGTAGATGGTAATGGGATGCTATGCCTTTGAAAGTAAACTTGTATTAAAGGTTGACATCCCATTCCAGGTGGTGTTACCTGTTGATTGACTTTGTTCAGTATCTGCAGTCTGTGACTGCCAGCTTTGTAATATTGTATTGCAGTTTTTATATGCCAATACCAGCAAGAAATCATGCCATGTGCTGCATCCATCTCCTCATGTGGGGTTTCAGTCTGAGGGGCAGAAAGAACCCCAGAGACAGTAACCAGTCAGATTCCCAGTTACCAATCAGAAATGCAGGAGATACTGCTTTTCAACCCATACAGCTGGTGCCCTGACCCCAGAGCAGCTGTAACTAGTGTTGTCGTCATGCCGAGCTGCTCACAGTGAAGAAGTGGTGCCTAATGAGGAGAAGAGCTGCCCAACTCTTCCTCCTAGAGGTCTTCTGGAGGAGGGGGCATTCCCCCATGGTGAGCTTCCTGCTCGAATTCCCTTCACCACCTGGGCCTTGGGAGTCCTGCCCTGGTTTCTGCTTCAGCCTCAGCTCTGCTTCTTTCTCTTTTGCTCTGGATCCCTGTTCCTGGAGAATTTAGTCACAGCGATCCTATTATCCACCCCATCGTGGACCTTAGTACTTCCAAGCTGGCATCCAACAAGACAGAAGACCAATGTTTCCTCTCCTGCTGTGGAAAGAATAGATCTGAATGGAGAACACGTACAAAGAGAAATCATTAAAAGTGATAAGCAAAGTTTTTTTGAAAGATTTGTCTTTTCATGTCACCTTACCTTGTTTAAGAAATCTCTGGGCATGTTTTTAAAATATATGCTCTCCTCTCTTCCCTGGTTCTTCTCCAGAGCAGTGTGAGTGGGAGTGTTGAATGGATTTCATCTCACTTTAGGGGGAGAGTGTTATGTCTATAAAGAGGGCTGGTTTTCTCCAGAAAGGTTAATCAGTCACGGAAGTTAGACTAGGCTAGTGAAAACCAAACTGTAAAGACTGACTGTGATTTCCAAGAGCTGTATTAATAGATCTAGTGAAAGAAATTGTAGTCACCTTGCAATTTTGGTGCTAACATTTGTTCTGTGGCATGTCTAGAAAGCTGGGTGAAATGCACAGTGGTTTCACGTTATCTGTATTTGTATTTTTAAATGGAGGTATGAGTAGCCATTGAAAAAAGAGTTAAAAATAGCCTTATGGTGCTTTTTGCAGCAAACCTTTTGAACCAATCCCATGCCAAGAAACCTCAACACTTCTCGCGATTAGGCTACCTTTCTCATGTCCTCATAGCTAGATTCTTAAATTGTGCTTAAGTGTACATGATGGAAGTGACTCCTATCTTGTGCTTTAGTAAGTCTTCACTGGTTAAGAATAAAATCTTTAAGAAATCTATGACGTTATCTTATGTAGCTTATAAATGATAGAAACTGTTCTAGTAACCTTCCAACCTAGGTTTGATTCTTATTTTTTTTATTTCTACCCGTGACTCATGCGTGCTTGCTGGGAGGTGGGAGTATGGAAGTACATTATTCTCTAAAGTTCATTTATTCTAAAATAACTTACTGAGAAGAATCACTCAGCTTGACTCTGTCCTCTGCTTCCTTGTGTGATTTCAGCTGTTCCATGGGACAGACATTTTGGTAAGGTGGTAAGGGTGACCATCGGTTTTAGAAAGTCCATTTTAGGGGAATGAAGTGCCATTTTGTATAGCCCTGACATGGTTCTGTATTGCACCAGATTCAGACTAATTCATAGCATATAACACTTTCCCTCACCTCTCGTGAGTGTGTGCTGATGGCAGCTCCACCAGAGGAGAAGAAATGGCCAATTATTTACTAGCAAAGTTAGTGGCTAGACTGAATAAAGCATTTGTTAGGACTTCTCTGGCCCGGTGTTTGTAAGAACCTGTCACAAAAGGCATCGTTTTCTCAAAGGGCTGGCAGTTACAAAACGAAGAATAAGATGGCATGTGCAGTCTCTGTGACTCAGCTGTCAAAGTTTTATATTTTGTGTATAGAAAGAAATATTGTTTGTTTAATGAAGCTAATAAGCACGTATCAGAAAGATTGTATCTCTCCCAGACATGAAGTAAAACAGTACTTGCAACATACACCATGGAAGGTGGCTTCTGTAAAGATCCATGCACAGTGGAAACATCTCTTCTATGAGAGCACACCATGTAGCAAGGGAAATGCCAGCTGTGCTGGTTGTATCCAGGCTCTGAAGCCAGATCCAGCCGTACAGGAGCTATGCAAAAGCCTGTTTAATGTGCCTGGAGGCATTTACAAGGAGCAGTAAGAAGAGAAATGCCCATCTCTACACCATTAAATATCATACTGTGGCTATTACCCACTGGCATGTGTGACCCTCCCTATCCCCATTGCAGACTGAACGTTTTTATACTAGCAAGAGTGCAGTGAAATCAGGAAACTGCCATGCTTGCTGAGAAAAGGCGCTGGCAGCCAGCCACTGCCCCTGAGAAAGGGGGAGAGTGGTGCCAGGGAACGTCAAAGCCCCATGCTTTTGGCCACTTTTGCAGAATCCTTCAGTCTGCGAGAGGCACCACGGCTCCTTACACTGCAAATGCATAGAGCTGGCCGGGACGATGTTTGTGGCTGACCACTGACAGCCCGAAGTAGTCGATAACAAAACCTTAGTAGCAAGGTGTGTCTCAAACCTGGGGCATAGATGTCTCAACCAGCACTACTAAGAGATGCTACTCTTCTAGCTCTGAAAGGTAAGTCCAAAGACTTTCTGTCTTGAGAACAAAGCAGAGCCACAATCATCCTTGGAAGTGATATGGGTGAGTATAATGCCACTGCTGATTGATAGGGAACACAGCCAGGAGGCAGGAGCTGATTTGCGTGTTTGCCATACCCTCAGGGTTTCACAGAATCACAGAATCACAGAATCACAGAATCACAGAATCACAGAATGGTAGGGGTTGGAAGGGACTTCTGTGAATCATCTAGTCCAACCACACTGCCGAAGCAGGGTCACCTAGAGCAGGCTGCATAGGACCTTGTCCAGGCAGGTCTTGAATATCTCCAGAGAAGGAGGCTCCACAACCTCCCTGGGCAACCTGTTCCAGTGCTCCATCACCCTCAGAGTGAAGAAGTTCTTCCTCATGTTCAGACGGAACTTCCTATGCTTCTGTTTGTGCCCCATTGCCCCTTGTCCTGTCACTGGGCACCACTGAAAAGAGTTTGGCCCCATCCTCTCGACACCCACCCTTAAGATATTTCTAGGCATTTATAAGGTCCCCTCTCAGCCTTCTCTTATCCAGGCTAAACAAGCCCAGCTCCCTCAGTCTTTTCTCGTAGAAGACTTGCTCCAGTCCCCCAACCATCTTCATAGCCCTCTGCTGGACTCTCTCCAGTAGCTCCTCATCTTGCTTGAACTGGGGAGACCAGAACTGGACACAGTACTCCAGATGGGGATTCACTAGGGCGGAATAGAGGGGGTGGAGAACCTCCCTCGTCCTGCTGGCCACACTCTTCTTAATGCACCCTAGGATGCAATTGGCCTTCTTGGCAGCAAGGGCACACTGCTGGCTCATGGCTAACTTGTCGTCCACCAGGACACCCAGGTCCCTCTCCGCAGAGCTGCTCTCCAGCAGGTCTGCCCCAAGCCTGTACTGGTGCATTGGGTGTTTCCTCCCCAGGTGCAGGATCCTGCACTTGCTCTTGTTGAACTTCATCAGGTTCCTCTGCTCCCAACTCTCCAGCCTGTCCAGGTCTCGCTGAATGGCAGCACAGCCTTCTGGTGAATCCACCACTCCTCCCAGTTTAGTATCATCAGCAAACTTGCTGAGGGTACACTCTAACTCTTCATCCAGGTCACTGGTGAAGAAGTTGTATAAGACTGGGCCCAGTACTGGCCCCTGGGGGACACCACTAGTTACAAGTCTCCAACTAGACTCTGCGCAGCTGATGACAACCCTCTGAGCTCTGCCATTCAGCCAGTTCTCAGTCCACCTCACTGACCACTCATCCAGCCCACACTTCCTGAGATTGCCTATGAGTTCAGACTTCCATCTCCTCCCTTGGAGCCATCCCAGGCCACAAGTCAGGTTAAGAATAAAAAAACTCTTCCTTCATTTGAAGCTATTCCACATGGCAAAGGTGAACAACCAACTCGCTCAGTCAGGCAAGCATGCTTTGGACCTGTGCCCTTCTTTGAGCTGGGGAGAGGTGGATTTCAGTGGGCACTTCTAGTACCTGTTTGATGTGAATACATAGCTACAGCTACAGCCTCCACTGCCAGTGTCACATCTGGTCTATTACTGTAATGCTCCAATATTGATGTCATAATGACATTTTATGCCTGGTAGTTAAAATTGAAGCTGTGTTGCCCTAATTTTATGCTCTTTTCTAACCCACTTATTTTTTTCTATTTAGGAAGTGCTCCATCAGCAGGTGTCCTTGTCTTTAAGAGCAAATAATTTTGTATTTTAATTCCTTTATGTTTTAATTGTGTTCATCATCACAAGCAGCACACATAGATATGTGGATTTATAGCTACCCACAGCGTTTGTTCTGTGCAGTATTGCACAGATTTGAAAAATTCAGATAAAAAGATAAGGAATCAAGTGGTATTAGCTTGTACCTCATTGCACGGATAATGCCAATGGAGTGTCTTCTTCCATATGTATTCCAGTAGAAGACAAAATTCTAGAACCTGGAACTTAAAATCAGGGTATCATTTTAAATTTCACATTCTAGGCCACTAAACGTCGTAAATTTCAATTGAGAGCTCCACAGGGAATTGAAAGTCAAAGTGTTTTGGAAAAGGTCTACCTAGACTTGACTTTCTAGTATGAAGTTTACCAACAGGTGGGAAAGGGAGTGAATGTTCGAAGAGGTGTTTGTGGGCTGGCTGTGACTACACTAACTAACAATTTCACTAGCATATTTATCAGCCAGGAATTCTGCCTGTCACCTTCTGAGAAACTGTTGTAAGCATTTAAAAAGAGCTGATTGATAGTCTCTTTTCCCCATCCTGGCCCTCATTTGGTTTGTCCTGCCCAGCAAGACCTCTTGTCATGCATGGTGAGCCAAGGGGGAAGCTTATGGTAATCAAACTGGTCTCCTGCAGCAGTGGGCAGCAAGACAACTTTGGGAGTGGGGAGGGTTGGTGGGGTGGCAACGTGCTAGCAGAGGAGAAAACTCTCTACCTCTAGAGTCATTTGTCGGTGAGTATAAAGATGGATTCAATCTTTCTTATTTTCCATTCTCTCACTGATGGCTCTAAGGAAAACATCTTATATACATGAAACCAAATACATGCATGTACACGTATGGGGGGCAGGCTGAAAATTATTTTATTCATGAAGACAGTGTCAATAACTTCACATGAAAGAGTCAAGTCATTTGAAAGAGCCTATATTATAGATGTGGGTGATTATAAGTCATGTATGTGTATATATAGCATAGAAATGGGGTATATGTTGACAGTAGGGAAGGCCCAGCCCGAAGAGTGAACGGCCTTCTGCTGTGCAGCAGCAGAGGTGGGTATGCAGAAAACTTAAGGAAAAAGTATATCACATTTACACAGAATAGAGACAAAAAAGAGTAAACTGGTGGAAAGTAAGCTGTGAGAGGAGGGAAAGAAACACCAAGGGTCAGCCTAGCTGATGCATGCAATAGTACCGCGGGGAGGAAGGGAGCTGTCTTATTGATCCAGAGCTGAGAACCAGCACAGCAAGGCGAGCAAAGTGTGACTCACAGTACGAACAGCAGCATAAAACTTAGAGAAAGGCACCTTGTTTATTTGACCCTTTCTGTCTGAATGTACTGAATAGACCTCACGGGGTAATGAGAAAACAGGTCCAGATCTTCACGGTTTGGAACTGGTATTTTTAATGAGCCAGCATTCCCCAGCAACTTTGTTAGCTGTCATATAAGAGTGCAGTAGGTCTAGTGTACTAGGAATACACCTTCTGGTGATACAAATAATCATGTATTTCATGGACTTAGAATTTGTTCAGATCAGTACTTCTTGCTTTTCTAATTCTATGAAGTAGACTTGGGATTAAAAAATGTGCGGCAGCCAGTGTTTCATTCTGCTTAGGGTGTTTTTCAGGCTCCGTGCTCACTTATTTTGAAATAAACCAGCTGTGGTTTTGCTGTAAAGCAGAATCCCATTAAGGAAGACTAATTGATTCACCTTTCAATCAGGATGCATGGAAGATTATTGTTTACCAGTTCACTACCAGGAACTGTTTTGGCACTTTAATAAATCTACTGAGCAGCTTAGATATGAGGTGGAGAGATGTTTCTAGTTTATCTTCTTACAACATTAGAATAGATTATGCCTATTCCCTATGGAAAAACAATGCAGTGCTGTGGCCTCTTTTTAGCCTTACCACTTGCGATTGTTCTGCTCATTTTAAATAATACACTGACGATCTGTTAACTTATTATACTAGTTCCATTCTAGTGATCAAAATCACAGTAAACTTGCTCAGCATTTTCCATTAGTGAAATGAATACAGAAGTTAAGTTACTTACAGTCTGCAGTACTCTTCCTGCCTCTTTAAAAGTAAAAATGAACGCACAGTCATAATCCCAGAAGAATCAAATATGATCGTGAGCCTCCACTCCCACTCATTTCATAAGCCTGTCTCTTCAAAATATTCTTTTACTCTCCATCAAAATGCTATTTATTGTCTCTCCTGTAGACATGGTTATTAGACATTTCATATATAATGCCTCATACATTTTCCCACTCACAGGGGTTTAAACTGTCAGCTAGGGGGTTTGAATAGCAAGTAGGAATAGATGAAGCTAATGACATTAACGCTATACTGGCATAATAAAAATTGTATTAAACATCTTGAGATATAAAACTGTATGAAATACATTAATGTGAGTCAAATAGAAACAGTCATTATCTTTTAAAGCTATTGTTTTTATAAACCAAAAGACCTCTTATTTAGCGAATAAGGCTCTACAATACTTTGCCGTACCCGGTGATTTCTTATATTTAAAAACATTTAGACATCCTTTTTTTCTCCCAAGACAATTGCACGAACTACCAGACTTCAGTTTCCTAGGTGTGTTCAAATGAAGAATGTTTGGTACTTCACTTGGCCTGAATATTTGGTTGTTCACTGCCTCCTAAAAGTGGGACATTCTGGATTGAATATTTCAATATTGGTGTATGAATTGAGCAGGTTGGACTATTTCAGGTTTTGGAAGTATTTTTGTCAAATGTGTGAAAAACTGGGACATTTTCAGGCACACACTGCTTTCAGAAATCACACGTGTTCATCGGCCTACGTACCTCCAGTCCAAAAAGGAATCTGCAGGATAGAAGACAAGAGGTAAAAGGGAGGATACCAAGAGCAAGATACACCTCTTCCATTCAAAATATCCCAAAGGAAGGGCTCAAGCTGTCACCTGGGAAGTGTACTGTCTACTCCAGACACATACAGTAATGAAGAAGGTTGACCCCGGTTATTCTGCATCCCACAGCCACTGATTAGCTGGCCCTTCACAGAGGACCTGCTCTCTCTTCTCTTTCCCGAAAGACTTGAAGAAGCCTAGTTTTATTCTGTTGCAGAAAAAGACTTGAACACGCACACAGTTCTTAAAGGAAGAATAAATATCTTCATGCCCAACTATAGGTAGTGAGATATTGCTAGACACTCAAGTTTGAAAACTTTCCCTGAGACAAGCAAGACAAACCAAAGAAGCAAGGGGACTTAGTTTTGGAAGTTGGTTGTCTTTTGCAAAATGAGAGAGATTATTTTCGGGGAGCGAGTCCAAGTCAAAACCCTGAAAGAAGCCTGTCTTTCTCCGGTATCTCCAGGCTGGCCTGGGAAGACTAGACAACAAGGATAGGTGCCTATAATTAGGCACAATGAACGCTCCTCAACATACCTGTTGTTATTTCCCAGTGCACTAGAGGTGGTATTTTAAGCTTCCCAGCAACTTCAGCTACTGTACAGAAACCTGCAAAATACATGCCATCAGTTTTGAGACAGAACTTCATTTTAGCGAAGACCTCTCTTTATGAAAGGATAGTACCATATGGCCCAGCATATCAGATCTAAGCTATATAAACTTATATAAGCTTCTGCTGTTGAAAAACACCACACGGACTTAGTCTAACTAAGGAACAGGATTTTGTTCTGAAAATGTTTGCTTAGATACCTGACTGACACTATTTTTCTTAGAAATTATGAGAATCATGGTTAGTGAGGACCTGCATTTGTCAAGAACTTAGCACATCTCTTAGTAAAAAGACTGTCCTCTGTGCTGAGAAAACCTTAAATGAACAATAAAAACTCCTACGGGTGCATTTTTCTGAATTTGGAGGCAGCTGTTCCTCAATTATTATGAATAAGTAAGGAGGAAATTATTAGTCTGTGAATTAAATATGGTCATGAACCCCCCAGTTATCTCCTAAGCAGCAACTGGTGTTTTATTACACTGAATTGATAAACATCATCACTATATTTTATTAGATAGAGTAAGATCTTCTTTCCCGATTAAAATGGGCATACATTTTCTGACTCAACATTGTAATTTTGATGCTGATTCTGCCTTTTTTCTATTATTGTTTTTGAATATAAAGCTAAAATAAAAAGGATATTAACTTAAAGACTGTATGCCAAATAATCAAGCAGTTCTGGAGCATTTCCTTGATCCTTTTCTCATGCTGAGAGCTCAGTAAAGTAATCTGTGGGAGAGAGAAATGATTTTACCCGCCATTATCTCCGCTCCAGGACCCAACAGCAAACATACTTGATGCTCGTGGTGAGTTCATCCCACTCCATTTGAGCACTCCAATTGTTTAGCGTGACATCAGCACACTGGGATGTGCAGACAGGGAGGAGGTCTGATGGGCCACCTAGCACATGAATCATATCAGGGGTCTGCGGCCACCGGTGACTGCGACTGTGAGTTGGGGGCATGGCTGCAGTTTGCTGGAGGTGACCTCAGCCCTTGTAAGCCTGTGTCACCATTGAAGAACCTGGAGAAGCAGAGATCAAGAAGGACACCTACCTACCCTTTCATCTGTAGAAAATGAGGGCAAATATGGCTAACTCTGCAGGCTGTGCTGCTGCTGCCTGGACTAGGTGAGGGCTGACTGGGCAAAAAGAGCTGGATAGAGCTCACGGCAGAAAAAAGGAGCAGGGACAGGAATGCTTGGGCAGGCGGGAAGAGGCATTTGGTGTGAGGGCGGTGTTTGTGTTCGTGGAGTTTTGCTTTGCTAACATTTGCATGTTTTTTCATTATTTTTCAGCTTGCTTCCTGTGAATATGTTTCAGGAGCCTCCAGAGCCTCAGACCTTGACTGGAGGTTGATGCATCTCCTCTTGGCTTCTGCTTGATCTTGGTGGCATCTGCTCAGCAGTGGCCTAAGGCAGAGATGTGCCAACACTGCTGAAGTCCCCCATCCAGCAGAACTCCTTCTTTTTGAGAGCAGGATGACAGAAAATATGGTATCTGAGGAGAGGGACATGGAGGCACCAGTGCCTGTTGTCTGTTCTTTCTTCCACTTGCATGGGCCATGCTTTTCTAAGCATACATAAAGAAGCACAGTCTGTGAAGCTAACCACCCTACAACATCATTTTCTTGATTGTGTTAGTACATTGAGAGGGTGTAGCTATTCTGATAGGCAGATTCAGCCTGCAGAGAATGCAGCGGCTCTGTGAAAACCGGGCTGCTTGTGCTTACCGCGGTGTTTATGGTATAGGACAGTTATTCACTGCCAGCAAACTGATACCTATGCCCTCTCATTGCTGGGCACATGCATGGTCAGCCAAATTTCCTTCCAAGGTCGGAGTCCATCAGCAAGAGTGCTTCTGTGGTTTTGAAGCATGTAGGTTTTTTCTCTTAAGTGTTCTTATGAATTTAACATGCCCTAGCTAACCAGTGTGCCCACTTGAGCTTTCAGGCAGTGCTAGCACTCTGGTTTTTGCAGGTTATGTTTCTGTGGCACCTTTCATGCTTCAGCTTCCTCTGTGTACACAGTGTCTTTCTCACGATTTCTAACGAAGGCTTGATAGAGGTGAGAATTCACAAGTGGGTCTGCATTGTATACTTTGGCCACAACCCTTAGTCCAGCAAACCTCCTGACCTGCTGTTATGTCTGCAACAAAGAACCATGCAGCCACTCGCTTGCTTCTCCCCCACAGTGAGATGGGGAGGGGAATCAGAAGAAAAAGGCAAAGCTCGTGGGTTGGGACAAAGACAGTTTGACAGAACAGCAAAAGAAGAGAACAATAACAACAAAAATAGTGATGAAAAAAGTATACAAAGCAAGAAATATACAGTGCAATTTTCTCACCACCAGATGCCCAGCCCACTCCCCAGCAGCAATAACCCTCCCTTGGCCAGCTCCTCCACTTAACTACTGAGCATGACATCACATGATATCAAATATCCCGTTTATTTGGCTGGTATGGGTCAGCGTTCCTGGCTGCGTCCCCTCCCAGCTTCTTGTGAAAATTAACTGTATCCTAGCCAAACCCAAGGACAACAAGGAGCAGCCAAGCCAAGATATACACATTTGCGGTTAGTGAACCGTTCCCTGCAGGAGAAGGAAGGTTTCAGAACAGATTTAGTCACCAGCATGTATATAACTGGCAATGTTTTTCCAAAACCTTCTTCTGCTGACAATTCTGAAAATTGCAGCTATAAGACAATTGGCAAGGCTCAGGCTTCACTTTGAACTGTTGTCTGTTAGTTTACTACTTTAGTTGAGATGTAGCTGCTGAGTATGCGAGCACTACTGGAAGGTATGAACCAATGCTGAAGGTCCTTAGGCAGCTTGTGTGGTTCACTTGGCTTTGCATCGGTGGGACTCTTTCTCAACACTTCTTTGCTCCTAGCTCCAATCCTCATGTCCTGAGTTTCTGGATGTCTTTTGTCATTCTGACTGGCGTCTAGACTGCACATTGTGGGTAAGACGAGTTCACCCAGAAGGACTAGGTACTCTTTCTCCTCTGTGAGCTGCAGAGATGTTCAGCTCTGATCAAACAAGACAAAACAGCAAGAGTCTAGAGAAGGTCTGCAGATGGAGTCCTGAACTGAGGGCAGGAATAACATCTAACGCAGTTTTCTGGCCAGGGACATCAGATACTGATCTGTGATCTTTTGGGAATCGTCTCCGTCTCCTGATTCTCTGCTGTGGAGCTGCCCACTCACACATTGCTGGGAGAGGGGCTGCTGCTTCTCTGCAGGTCCCAGTATAGCAGGGGGAACTGCTTGGCCAACCACCCCCAGTAGAAGGGGAAGTCATGACCCTGCTGAGCACCTACACGCTCACATCTCCTACCAGGACCTGCATTGAAAGAAACTGCCTTGGAAGATACCAGTTCCCTTGCTTCAGATGTATGCCACCTCCTCCTCCTGATGCACAAGCGTGGATGCCTTTCCTCTGCTGCTGTCCCTCTACATTCCAGCCTCCATTACTTTGCCAGTGGAGCCTAACTGGTGACACCACCAAGGAGGGCTGAGTGCTCAGGCTGGCTGCCACTGCCCTCTCTTCGCTTTCAAGCACAGCTGTCTCCCTTTGCTCTTCCTTCCTCTCTGTACATCTCATCCTAATCTTTGACCTAACATTAGAAAGCTGCTCAGAAACCCTGATGATGAGCGTAGTATAGAAGTGCTGGCAATAGATCCATACTACTTTGTGACTTGGTTTTCACTGAATGTTAGAGGACTGTAAAGCAGCCAAAGGTGTGGGCTACTGGCTGGATTCCTTCGGAGCACTGTGTCTATGAATCAGAGAAATCCTATTTTGAACTTGGATATTAGTGTTGTGAATGTGGCTTCTACCTACTAATTCCCTACCTCCCTACAGTACTGTGCTTTGTCACAGTGGGACATTGCATTAATCACTACTGTATTTCACCTGGAGCCTCATTTAATAGGGTTTTGTTGAATAAGTCAGAAAGCAAAACCCAGGTAGCTTTCCAATTATAAAATGCCTAAATGACATGCATGCTAGTTTAGCCAGTGTGCACTTTCTTTCCTTTCTTCCCTCTATTTTTTAGCATGGCATTTGGGTTTTTCACAGCACTTAATTTGCCTTCATCAAGAGAGATGCTAATTGTCAATAATTGTTGCTTGTCCACATGAATGATCAAGGAGAACCATACTGTATGCCACTGAGGAACCTGTGGGCTTGGCAGAAAAACACTAGGCATCCTTTACTGAGAAAAGAAGAGCTCATGTTGCTGCAATATTTGGTGTGCTTTCATTCCCTCATTTATCTGAAATGCTTACAGAGCATAGCTATTATCTGTCATGGAGGTTGGGACTAGTTCATTTTCATCTCTTAACTCTCTTGCACTTCTCTGCTGCTAGCTCTGTCTCAGATATTACACCACCAGGAAAACAAATTAGTGTTCACAGGTCCCATCAGACTTCAGATTTTGTTTGGTTGTTTTCTCATGGTTGACTCTATCACATTACAGGCGGCATGAATTTCATTGATCACACAGACTATAGGTTTCCATTGTAGTATTACTTGAAAGAAATAGCAGCTTTTGGGTAGGAAATACAGTTCACTCTGTTCTTTGTCCAATGCAATGACTTCTGTGAGAAAGGGTTAATGGCGGAAAAGGAGACCTGAAACTTTTTAGATGCAGAAATACTTTGGGAATTACAGGGCATTTCGGGTCAGAGTCTCTGCTGCAGCCAAGGTCTGCTGGGGCTGAGGTTGCCAGGAAGCCAATTATGAAGGATTTGTGTCTGGTTGCAGCAGCCTGGGGATTGCTCTAACCTGAGCTCAGCTGGCTCTGCTTCCCCAGGGAGAGCATGCCCGCTCTGGATAGTGCCAACACACGTGGGCTTCCCGTCCTTCTTCTCACTAGCTGTTCCCAGCTTTGTGGAGGGACTTTAAAGAGACATAGGGAGGGACATATTTTGCCAGGACAAAGCAGTTTCTGCTCTGTGTTTGCCATCGAGAGTCATCCAATCTTTGATGTGCATCCTATGTAGTCCGTTGAGACTACACATGTATTGTCTTTGGGCAAGTTTGAGTTTAATTCATGAGGCCTCTATGACTCAAGACATTTACAACCACACTGTTTTTATGGGCTCAGCTGCAAGCCCTGCTCAACCCCAGACCTCCACACAGCTGGGCAGCTTGACTTGAAGAACCCATGGGCTTTCTTTTGACTAAGGTCAGAGTGAAAATATGAAAGCCATGAGAATGACTGAAGAAAATGGATTTAGGTATACACTTAAGACCTGTGTACATTTTCTAAGGAGACCCCATCTGCCCATCTGGTCTAAATGCCCAGTTGCTTGGCACCATGTCAAACATGGCAACTTCCCTGAAGAAGTAGTATGCATGCTGTATCACGGTTCCCAGCTGATCTTGTTTATGGTTTTGGCTCTAATTAAATGACTTCTTGGTAGAAAAATAATAGCATCAATATCCATACCTGTTTGCCTTGAAATAAAGATTGAGTAAAATGCCACAGTAAAAACTTCTATTCTTGTATAATACAGGGGTGCAACAAAGCAAGATGGTTCTTCGAAAGAAAGACTACTGTAAAGCAAGTAGAAGGGTGTTTGAAAACCATTAGAAGTATAGAATATGCAGGGAAACAAACAGTCTGATGTTTAGGACAAATAAAATTTCAAAACATCAACAAAAGAAGTTATACTGTTCTGCAGGAAGGTGTTATTGCCATTTAGAACTGATGGCTGATACTTCAAAAGTCAACTGCATAAGTGCTGCACATCAAGATGCATATTTACATGTCGTAATTGAGGGTTTGACTGATTGATTCAGGCAGGCAACACGATTGAACTGATGTTACTGTAAGACTGGGCCCTCTTCTGCTCTCTAGACTCTGTTTTTCTGGCTTTGCTTCCTGCCTGTCGTGAAATTGTAGGTTTGGATTTGGTTTAATTGCTGTTTTTAGACCTTCCCACCTATCTTCATGAATAAAAGCACTTTGCATGGATTTCTGGAGTACCTAGGTGTAAGGAAGAATGAAGGAACTCTAAAGGCTGTTTCAGGAGAGACCAGGAGCTACTCGGGTGGCACAGGACGTAGTACAAAAATTCGAGAAGGGAAAAGACAGACTCAGTAGGGAAGACGGTGGGAATAAAAGATTATTTCAGTGCTATAGAAATGAAACAGTAGCTCAGCCTTTACACTTGTTCTGAATTTACGTTATCATTGAATGTTTGCTCAAGTTAGTTTAGCCTTCTCAGTTTAGGTATACCGTAATGATCACAGAATCACAGAATCACAGAATCACAGAATAGTAGGGGTTGGAAGGGACCTCTGTGGGTCATCTAGTCCAACCCCCCCGCCGAAGCAG
>Ga0065711_1033814_pt1 | contig 24783 bp, 11 predicted proteins | sample Hoacrofraction12_FD_59098 | JGI IMG/M metagenome (GOLD analysis project Ga0065711, IMG submission 59098) | Hoatzin crop microbial communities from Cojedes, Venezuela - Epithelial fraction 12 v2 (version 2) | ecosystem: Host-associated > Birds > Digestive system > Esophagus > Crop | place...
GCAGGCTGCACAGGACCTTGTCCAGGCAGGTCTTGAATATCTCCAGAGAAGGAGACTCCACCACCTCCCTGGGCAGCCTGTTCCAGTGCTCCGTCACCCTCAGAGGGAAGAAGTTCTTCCTCATGTTCCGCTGGAACTGCCTGTGCTTCAGTTTGTGCCCATTGCCCCTTGTCCTGTCGCTGGGCACCACTGCGAAGAGTTTGGCCCCATCCTTCTGACACCCACCCTTGAGATATTTATAAGCATATATTAGTAATGGTGTGGATGTCTGCAAAGTTGTAGCTGTTATATTATTCTTAGAAAAGTAGGTCTCTAGCATAAATTGACAGGGGTTGACACTTTGATTTTTCATTGTTTAAAATAAAGTTTGGTGTCATGTTGGCTAGCAGTAGAGATTGAAACTAAGCAAGGCCTTGTTCTCTTAGCAGCCTTCCTTCCTTTCACTGTCAGATGTTCTTCTTCTGTGCTTTAGCCTAGGAGTCAAAAGTCTGTCTAAATATAAAATGAATAATCAATTTCCAATAGCTGGTGAATCTAGAGAGCTGCTGAAATGCCAGGTGAAGTTTGATAGAACATCCTTGCATCTTCTTAAATATTCATGGTTCTGGTGTGGCAAGAAAAGCTGGGGTTGGACAGCAGCTCAATACATAGAGGGAAGATACATCCAATGAAGAGGATGTCTATGAATAGAGTGAATGTCTTTGGAAGATTTTCTTTGCGTTGTGTTACTCATGAAGGATAAGCCAAACTGATGTTCGAAGGCTCTCTGTCCAGTTTGGACGCACACCTCTTCTACTTGGAAGATTAAGGAGGCCACCCTGTGGGTTAAATGGACTGAAACGGGGTTCTGTTAAAAGGATTGCAGAATAAGCAATGGAGAAAAACAAATGCCTTTGCTGCTGTTAGTAATATTCTACTTTCGGTACTTCTAAATACTGGAATTTACAGACACTGGCTTTCAGGAAGGAGCTTATGAGCATACTCCCAACCTGAGAAAAAGCAAACAGAGATTAGGGAAAAGGCTGTCTTTGTGTGAGAGTTGTATAAAAGCTGTGTAGAAGTTGATGGTTTTCACTGCTAGCAGTGCTAAATTGTCTGTGGGGTGGAGCGTGCTTCCATACACGGAATGCAAGAGATTGTCACGAATAGGGTATAAATATGCATTTCAAACAGCACTTCTGTAAATATCTACCTATATAATTTGAGTGAAACTAAAAGGAATGTGATAATTTCGCCCAGCTTTTCCTTTGAATCTTTTCCTTGGTTTTCAGTCAGAAGTTGCAAAAATGTGCTACTGGAAAGCAAATGAAGAAAATTATTGGTTTACATAAATATTTGCACAAGCAAGATTCTAGCTCTTGTATAGCTGCCCATCAAACAAATTCTATTTAGCTGTGCTATGAGAATTGCATACCGTTCATTTTGATGCTTCTATCATTCTCTTAGAGGCAAATAAATCAGTGCATGATTAGCATTAAAAGTATTTATAGTTTAGTTAATATTTTCTTTGGTTTTCTTTTGCATTCTGTTCATATTAACAGTCTTTGTAAAGTATCAAAGCCCGTAATTTAAAAAAAAAAACAAACCCAAACCAGAAAACATGCCTCTAAAAACCATCAATACAAACTTTTGAGAATTCCAATGGAAAATAAATATAAATTAGAAAAAAAACCTCACAAACAGCCTACCCCTCTGCCTAACGGCCCCTTGTAACTCCCCTTAATAGTTTTGCTATCACTTTTATATATGCATTGCAATGTATATTAAGAGCCAACTTCAGAATATAAACTTTCTGCCACTTCTGAGGTGCCTTCCAGCAGGACAGTATGTATTGCATGATGGCAAGACCAAGATTTTAGGCACGACAGTAAACTGAAATCTCATCAGGGCACTTTCTGTGGAGTATTTTGTCACAGGGGAATGACAGCAGTGATGAACTCTGAGATTTAAAGTGTGATGACAAGATGCCATCTAGTGACAATTTTTAGGAAATTGTAGTTCACAATCTGTATTTACAGAAAAGTTTTCTTCTCTTTTTGAGGATCCAAAGATTGTACTTCAGAAATTCAACCATCATGTGTCTCAGAAGTTGTTTTTCTGGGAAAATGTTTTGGACTAGATCCAACTTCCGCTATATTGAATGTGGGACACTGGTAGTCAGTTCCTTTGCTGCCTTAGATTTGCCTCTGTTTTTGCTTTGCAAAGGCAGATACTGCCACTGCTGCCTCCCAAATCACCTGGTCTCGCTGGGAAGCATAAAAGGCATTTCTTTGTGAGTTCACTGGAGTAGGATTTCAGCAATTCTACTATTAACTGGCAGACAATATACGTAATAATGGTTAAAGAAAAGCTATTTTGAACATAGAACATATAATTTTTTTTTTTAATTTAAAAAAACAGATTAAACTTGTGAGTATTTGCATATTTTTTCTGTTCCTTATCGGATGAAAGAAAGATTTTTTTTTTTATTTTATTATTATTATTAGTCAGTTGTTACTTAGAAATATCAGGCGCATAAAATGTCTGGAGTTTATCATCAGGACAGTTCTTTTACTGGGAAAGCACCAGTTTGACAGAAATTGAAATTATGTACCTACTATTGAAGGAATGCACTATGTTGGATGGTATGTATCTTTCGCTGGTAAAAGGCATCTGGTTTTCCTGGAGAGGGCCAAATCTGGTTTAGAGGATGCAGTCTTACGCATCCTGGGTAAATCATGTCTGATGGAGTTTCATTTTGTTCTAGAAATTATCTTTGTAGTGGGTTACCTGAGAGCACGCAGTGAACTGTGTCCTCTTGGCCATATAAGCATGAGTGTGCATGGAACGTGTGTGTCTATGTGCTGGCTTTGGCTGGAGTAATGTTCATTTTCTTCATAATAGCGGGCATGGGGCTGTGTTTTTTGCATTTGTGCTGGGAACAGTGCTGCTAGTTCAGGGATGTTTCATTTCTCGCTGAGCAGTGCTCACACAGCCTCAGGGCCTCTTCTGTGTCTCGGGCTGCCCCACCAGCGCTGGGGCTGGGGTGCACGAGAAGCTGGGAGGGGACATGGTCGGGACAGCCGACCCTGACTGACCAGAGGGATGTTCCACGCTGACTGACGTCGTACTCAGCATATAAACTATGGGGAAGGTTGGCCGGGGGCTGCTGCTCGGGGACTGGCTGGGCATCAGTAGGTTGATGGTGAGCAGTTGTTTTCATTTGCACTGCTTGCATTTCTGGGGGTTTATTTCTCTCTATTATTTTCCTTTTCATTACAATTATTCTTATTATTACTACTCCATTTTATTTCCATTATTTAACTCTTTTTACCTCAACCCACAAGTTTTGTCACATTTTCCCTGCTAGTTCTCTTCTCGCATCCTGCTGGGAAGGGGAGTGAGTGGCTGTGTGGTACTCAGCTGCTGACTTGGGTTAAACCATGACACTTTATAGATGTCAAATGATGCAGAGTTTTACAGGGTATAACTTTGACATCTAAGAGTTCAAGTCAACAAAGTCTAGAACATGTCAGATATCTCTCTGAAACTGTCCATAATCACCATCATCTTATTTACTTAACAAATCAGAATGTTCTTATACTAACTACATTTCAAAAAGAGTGACTGCTTACAAAACGTGAGATAACTGAATAAGTGATTTCATGAATGTCCTTATGTCACAGAGTACTTGAAGATACTCTTATCCTGAAGCGTGTGAACAGTCCATTTGAGAAAGATCAAAGTATTTTGTAATAGGCTAATATTTTAGCAGTAATCTGTCAGGACCAGAATGCAGATTTGTGGTGTACCTGTTTGAATAGACACATATAATATGTTTTGGGATGTAAACGAGTTTGACAAATACAAATCCTGTGCAAAAAAATTAAAACAGTGTAATTTGCAATGACTTATTTGCAGATTCTGGCAGTCTGAATGTATTTAGGTTAAAGATCAAATGGCTGAAAAACGACTATGTTAATGTTGTTTGTAAGGGAAGACACTTGTTTTTTGATTTCTTTTAAAAAGTATTGATCCTATCCTCACTTGACTGTTCTTGTAGTTTCATGGGAGCTATGAAGGAAGCATATATGTTTGAGAGAGATTTGCTTCTGAGGAAACAGCTAAATATGCATTTAATGCAGAATAGTATTAAAAAGAAGGCAGAAACAAGCTTCCACAAGCAATCTTGTAGTACTGACGTTTTTAAAAAAGGAAGGGTGTATAAGAGTAATTGAAGCAATTGTAAATCTGCACGTTGCTTATCAGTGTTTTCCAGTTTACATCCTAAGAAAACTACCAGTAATTTCCTGCCTAAGTAAGATAGAAAGTGTTGTTAAGAGCATGACAATGATTATACTTGGTGAAACTATCATGCATGATGTTTTATTCTAATATGGCCAGTAACAGGTATTATAAACCTGTAAGAACAAGCAGATGTGCAAGAATCTTTAATATGTTCCCAAATTTCTCCAACTTACAACTTAGATATAATGGCTTGCTAAGGAAGTCTCCAGTTTTGCCTTTAATAACCTGTAAAAAACATTTTTCCTAAGATTTTCTCTAAACGGTTTTTGAACCTGCACATCTTTTTGGCAGTAGTTAGTAGTTCTGTAGTATCTTTAAATTCTGTCTTTTGATCATGGACTTGAATGGGGCTTCTGCCTACTCGGGGAATATATAAGTTTTCTAAGTCGCTACTGTATTATTTTAAATTTATATATAACATCAGAAGAAATCGGCTGGTGGTTCTTTTTTGTATACAAAAAGTCATGGTAGAACAATTCAGAATTACAGTATGTATCTAAATATCTGTTTTAGGCCACATGATATTCAATTATTTAAAAGCTACTGAAAAATCTCACATGAATAAGCTTGCCAGTTTAATGTGTATAGTGAGTTATAGCTGTTACTAATGCCAAATATTGTCAGAGTAAACTGTGGGTTTGGTGAAACATTTTTATAATGATGTTATCAAGGCCTGGAGCATCTGAAATATGATAAACAAACGTGCAAAAGTACCAGTAAAGAGAAAAGTAACACTGTGAGGCCCCAAATGGATGTGCCAGAGTGTGGGAGTTTGTTATTCAATCTCCATTAATAAAACACTTTATAAGTGTAGCAGCAAAATGTGAGTCACTGGAATGAATGCAAGGAACTAGGACTTAAGAGGCTGGAATCTGATCCATAAGCACCCTAACAGCAGCGATGAATAGTGAACTTATTTTACAGTATCTCCCAAGAAAGCTTAAAACACCAGTTTTGAAACTTTTTTTTTTTCTGAATGGAATCACTAAAATTGTTGGAAAATTCATTGCCTGCAATTAGGCAATAGACCTAAACCCAAAATGAGTATTTTAAAAAAACATCTAGTGAAACAAAAATGATAAACAAAGGATTTTCAAAAAGGTGTTGCAAATCAGTGAAATGAGACTGAAAACCAGAGGCAGAATTACCTGCTGTGAGAAGTAATGTGTTCTCGAAAGGCAAGCTTACTTTGAATCCAGCCTGCATAGTGAGCTGTGTTCTAGGTCTGAATCGGTGAGATGAAAGTTTGGAGATAAAAAGCATCAGTGAAGAGGAGAAATACTTAGGGGAAAAAATGACAACCTATTGCCTCACAATTAAAGATCTTCTCTGTTACCTCCAGTGACATAAATATCTGTTGAGAATCTAATATGCATAATGCCTGTTTGCTCATTAAGGGAGTTAACTCCTACAGAATACTGGGATAAAGAATTGAAATAATATTGAACTGAACTCCCGTTAGCATCGTATACTGTGGCTAATCTTACCCCTCGGCTCATTGGTTGAGTGTAGGTGTAAAAGTTAATTGAAGTTAACTGAAGTCAAATTATCTTTTTGAGCTTGCAAAACAAGTTTTGTCTCTTTCAGTCATATTATGCTGTATTTTTTTTTCATATGTGATGTAGAATTGGTATCTTTAAATTTTAAAAAGAATATTTTTATTTACCAATAAAATTATAATAGTTATTTACCCTAACTGGGGGGGGAAGAGTCAATGCTTTGACAAGACAGTCTTGAAAGGCACTACAAAAAAGCAAACATTTTCAATTTTTTGTACTTATTTTCTGTTTTCTGGTTAAAAGAATTCTGCTATTTCAAATCAAATTTAATGCAGCAATACACTGTTTAGACCATTGCACATCAAGGCAGAAGGTCAGGTGACCTGTTTGCCATCTGTATCTTTTGGAGTATGGTTTTCATTCTATTGAATTTTTATGTGTATAAAATAAATTTATGGATAGGAAAGAACTTGCCAGATAACAATATGGTGAGATTATTTCTCCTAATACCAGAGTTTAAGTGAGTCTACTTTTGCTCTCTGTGTTGCAGAGCAGCTAACATGCAGCATTCTGATCCACCTAGAAAAGATTTTCACCATGGGCTCTGAAGCAGCTGCAGAACTGCAGCAGGGCTGGGGGGGAGCAGCTTGGCAAGGGATTTTAATTTTGGGACATTGCTCTGTGAATCTTCGCCCAATGACAGATGGCACAAACATTTGCAATATGAGAACATAGCACTTAAATCATGGAATTTCTGTAGGCACGGGAAAATTTCTAGTGATGCCTGTAGCTTCTTTCCAGGAGACCTGCTTTGTGTGCTCTCTGCAGAGCTGTGGGACTGCAGTCCAAGGTCAGGGACAGAAGCTCAGTCCAGCGGTATTGGCAGGATCTTATTGGAGAGGGTGAAATTTCACTATGTGTCTGCCTTAAGTGTGTCTTAATCATTGGGAGTAAATATTTAAACATATTATAAAGAGTAGAAGCCACATTTTTGTTTACCTACCTGTGTGTGTGTGTGAAATCACCCTTTGGTGTGTGATTTCAGTAAATAGCAGCGGATTCTAATTTATATGAAGTATTCATGAAAGACGCATTCGTAGCCTTCATGTGTTATGTCCCTAATACCTTAAAAATATTTCAGGATTACACTGTGTACTTGCTATTAATATTAATTTTAGGAGTCTCTCTATCTTTTTTTTCCCCGAGTCCTAAATATGTCTCTCTGAATTCCTTTGGTCCTGAACTGACATATCTCTTTTTCTCAGTTATAAGAGTACATTTTTTCAGTTGAAAGAACTGGGACAGAACCGTTGTCACATACATATCTCCCATATTCTGGGATTAAAAACTTCAGAGGAAGTCAGGCATGTTTGGATATCTTCTGTGCTAGGATGTAGCCAGTGGCCTTTTAATGCTGTGCACAAATAAGGTAGCTTTTATATGCCATAGGAAAAATATCATAACAAAAAGATAATTTATTGCAGATATGCAACTGTGCTTTGTGCAAATGCAGCCAGTGTTTCTTTGTTTAGTGGTAAGAAAATATTGCACTAAATTGTCATGGACCTTTTCAAAGTTTTGATTAAAACCGTTCAAGGAACTGTCATGGCTCACACAAGTGATTGGTAATTGCAAAAAGTAGCTGTGATTGGTGATTTTTGTGGTATTTGTGGTAATCTGTAGTAATTTAGCGGATAAAGTCTCTGTGTCCTTGCATGTCATGGAATCCTACAAAGCCACGGTTGTGATCTCTATACATGTGTGAACCAGGTAACTCTTTAGATCGTGACAGTGGATTACAAAAAGCAAAAGTATTCTTTGACGAAACCATTAGATGACTGTGTAGTCTCAGATGTGTTTACATCTCAGATTCTGTTCTCTCAAGCCACTGATACACAGGCAAACTGCATTTCTTTTTGTTAATGTTCGTATACGTGAATGGTATTTTTGTATCAATGAAAAGGGCTGTTATTTCAACATTTTATCTCAGTAAAGACTTAGCAAGGGCCTAAGAGATGTCCATCTTGCTTTAGGTTCATGCGCAAACAAACAACAAAATCTGATGAGGGAAAGTCCTGATGCCACTGCTTTCAATATGCTGGTCCCAGGGTTCTGGATTTACCCATATAATGTGTTAATACAGATGTGTGTTGTTCTGGCAGGAACTCTAGACCTGCAGCCATCAGAGTAAAGTTCTGCTTGCTAGTCAGAATACAGTATCGGTATTTTCTACAAACCCTCGCATCATCTGTGCATTATTAGCAGTTTCTGAGCTAGTGTGTGACCAATTTCACAGTGAATCTGATTTCTGTGTAATTTTGACAAACCCATCACACTATGGAGCAGATGGTATACTGCTCTGCAGAATGCAAGTCCAAAAGATAGTGTTTGCCAGAATTATCACAGGTCACTCTGAAGAGCTGTCCAGAGTGGGAGAAGAGAGTGGCATTAATTGATTGTCTTTGTTTAGGAAGCTGGCCAATGTACAAAGAATGAGGTGAAATATCCTACTACTGATTGCATATGTATTGTAAGACAAAACCCACTGCACAAGAATGCCAACCAGTTGTGGGCCAGGAGCTCCCCATCTAGAGGTACCTGGAAGTTTACATAGCACATCTTTCTAAATGAATAGAACAAAGGGAAAGCAGGTAAAAATTAATTAGTAAAGAAAATGGCATGATTTACATTTTTGACAAGGGGAAAAACAGGTCACAGCTTGTAAAGATGCCTGTGAAGGTAGTTAAATTCCCATGTTTCCTTTTCAGATGTGAGGTGTAGATGGAGAAGGTTCTGTCATAGATACTGAGTTTTCAGAGTCTCCCCTTGGTCTGGTTGATATGGCTTTGAAAGTCTCATCCGCGTGTACAACCCAATAGAACCCAAATAAAAGCAAGAAAATCTTTAACTGTGTTTGCAAAGACCTAGATTTTACATGCACTGTCAAAACAAAGGAACTTCTACTTTCTTCCCATTGAGAATAATATAACTGCAAGTGAATAATATAAATGAAGTATAAAGACAGAGGTCCTGTGCTCACGTGTTGGTGCCCTTTCATCTGATTCTCTCTGCCTGTGATTTTTTCTTTCATATGGAATTATCCAAGGACTTTATTTTAATTCCTGAATTATCTGAGGACCTGTGCTTTTAAAGGGAAGTGGATTACCTGAAGTTTGAGAGCTATTCCTGAAAGCATAGTATTTTAACATTTTTTCCCACTTTTGCTGTAACAGAGGGTCTCTGTGCTCTCATGCAATCTTTGTGGACAAAACCTTTGAAGTTTCCATTATTTTTCCAAGATTAGATGGGGAGCTCAGGTTTCTTAAAGGAAAATGTTTACCTATTCCATGCTGTTAGAGTACTTTTTTTGTCTGTTCAACCCCATGTTAGGCTGCGCATTGTAGTCTTGTAAACATACTCTTTAGAATGAACAGCTCTGAAACCTCCAGAAATTATATAAAAATCCTGCAATTTGACCTTGACTTCTTATAGCATGACTTCATTTTACCAAATCCTGATTAGCTGCATTAGCAGGTTGGCATAATTTCTACAGGCAGATTTGCTGTCCCACCGTTGATAAAGGAGGCTGCTTTCCCTTTAGTTAACATGTTCTCCCTAGGGACTATTATGGCATCAACGGCATTTTGAAAAATTGCTGCAGAACTAAGAAGGACAGGGATTATGCTCATGCATATTTCATTCATCTACTTTTTTTAGTCACTTTTTTACTTATTCTTTAGTCCTTTCAGTCTTGTCCAAGCCACTTACTGAAGAAAAGCACCAGAAGATTTATTTTCAGGGGCATTTCTCTTGCCTTGTTTTGTTTAGGAGTACCAGTTCAAGGTAGGGTTAATTGGAATGGAGGGTTGAAGGTTTTTTTCTCTCTTGATTTGTAATAATTTGTGCTTAATGACTTTATACAGCATTTATTGCTGTATGTTGGGTAACCTTTTAATGCTAGGTGCCATCAGTACAGCCAATCATACTGCCTTACGATTAAGAAATCATGTAAATGTAACAAGGAAGAAGGAATAGATTTCTTCTTTTTGGCCAAACAAAGCATTGCTAATGCAAGAACTTCTTTTCTGAATGTGGTGGTGCTCTTTCATACTGCAGAAAGGCTATGTGTGGGTCATGTGTATCTTTGTAGGACACTTAAATATTCTGTATTTATGCGGAATTTTGAAGGATTAGGATTGAGTCCAAGAGCCACAAACGTTACCGGTGCATGTTGTGCATGTAGTTAACCTTCAGCTGAGACCCTCTTTCGTCTCAAAGGCCTTCTGCTTCAAAAACCTCTGGAGCTTGTGTTTTGTGTGTACCCTACGATCCTAGAAAAGTACCTGCCACTTTTTGTGAAGTGTGGATCTTGTTTATATATCACGTTTGTGTTCCAATAAATCAAGAAAGATACCACGATAAGTTTGCCCTCCTCAGGCTTTGAGTCCCTGCTGTTTCAAGCTGCTGGTGTGTATTGACTTATTGAAATTACTCTGTAATGAGACCGCATTGATAATACCGGGAGGGCACTGTGGATGTACAAAGCCCAAACAATGACATGCACTAATGATGGCTGAACCAGTCTTACAGCAGAATATTAAGAAGCGATTCAAAATTTAGAACTGTGGTATGTAAGGAGCTTGGGGAATTTTTGTTGTGCTTTCTGTCTGAAGTACGTAAAATCATACTATTGAAATCTAAAGATTAAGGTTGATTCATTTTAAAGTAGGATAAGAGCAATACTGTAGAATAGCAAGCATTTGGAATGTGATGAAAGGAAAACCTTGATGCAGGCATCCATCGGCAGCTTCTGAGACAGGAGTCCTGTGTATGTTAATGGGTCTGCAGCGTTACAGGCACGCGTCCTTCAGTGGTTGGAAGTGGGCAGGCAGATGAATTTAGACTTCAGAATTAGTAATTTTAAATAGAGGAGGCTACTCAGGTTGGTCTTACTTTTTTTTTTCTTTCATAAAGTACCATTTTCACAGCAAGAACTACAGGTAATCTTTTCTAAAGGTTTGGTCTATTATAAACATATCTGTGAAGCTGGGATGTGACAATTACGACTTGGAACACTGTATTCTTCCAGCACCATGTAATTCTTCATGCTTACATATTATCTTAGACAACCCTTCTAACCGTACAAAGAGTTGCTTTCAGAGCTTCTGTACTTAAAAATTTATATTTCACACTGAAATGTGGAAGCCACTAGTTATTTGGGTTAATATTTCTTCTTCAGTGGGTATTGTGACACTGGGATTTTGTGAGTTTAAAGAAGTTATGATTAGTTTGCTTCATAAAGTACATTTTGTAGCATATCTGCAGTTTATTTGGACACGTGACATTGTCCTGAGAGCTGCTGGTGCTTAAATCACTTCAGGGCTTCTGAAACTATGATCCATAACTATTGGTGGAGCATGAAGTCCCCAGTGTCTGTCTCGGCTGCTTTGCAGGTCCTACCAGCTACTGTCTTAAGATGCGCTGCTCAGAGGAAGGGGTTCTCCCTAGCCGTGCTGCAGTACGGAGCTGTTTCCCCAGCCTTGTCACCCAACGTGCTTGAAAGGCTTTTTGTGTAGGCATGGTGGCCCATAAGAAGAAAACAAAACAGAACAAAGTCAGTTAATCCTTTGCTCAACCTCTGATGCAGTAAAGCACTATTACCAGTTGAGATTATTTACTTTAGGCTTAAAATAATACACAATGCACAAGTACTCTGAATTAGGCTTTGCTTTTTTGTTTCCTTTGTAAACACTAAGCTTTCAAAGGGTTTTTGAGCTGTGTGAGTATATATTCCAACATGTATCTGCTCATTTGGCTTGTTCTCAGTCTTTCCTAGAGAAAATGTTTTGCAATAATCTCTTTGGAAAGTTAAGTACAGTGTTATGTTAATCCCAGAAGGATTTTTTACTCGTTCCCTCAGTGCTGTATAGTTGAATGAAGCCACCACTGTCTGGTTGTTGCTTAGGCATTGTTGTGTGCTTAGTTCTGGTGATGATAGAAGGCTGTCTTGCCCACATAGGAGTAGAGGTTAGAAGAAAATCCTAGGCATCATGATCAACATGAAGCTTTGAGAATGTCAGGGCTATGTGAATGTTTCTGACTTTCACCCCGTCTTCATCAAGACTTGATTTATAAAAACCAAGTATATAAATCCAAAGCATGTTAGTTCTAGAAATGATTTTGTTTAGCATTAAAATCTTCAGGCAGCAGTTCTTCTGTTCATTAGCATTTCTTGGAGAGACAGAAGCCTCCACCCTGAGTTAAGACACTTTTTATCTAGATGGTGAAAAGATCAAGAACAAAGGCGTGGGTTTTGCTGTGCATGATTTACAGCAGAATTTCCTCAGTACTCTCTGTCAGCGGATACTGAACACTGTCTTTCGTGGAGAACAGCGCCTGGAAACTTAGCTAAAAACAAACATTAATTTCTATAGATTTAAGATGAGGCTTTTTAGTTGTCCTCCATGTACTCGCATATACTGCCTGTCACTGGGAATAGCACAGTGGAAATTTGAGAATCTAGAGCCATACTGTGGTGGCCAGAGTTCCAGCTCTGCAAGTCTTGCTGGCTACTCTGTGGCTAGTCTGAAAAACAAAGCAATCATCATAGACTTCTTTTAGGGTTTGGGCTTTTTTTTCATTAATAAATAAATTGAATAAAAATAAATCCAGATCTTCATGTTTTCTTTTAAAATTGCTAACAAGTACTGTTATACCGCTGACCCTAATGTAGCTTCTTACATTTTTACCTTCTCAAGACATCCTGCTATTTCCAATGTCAAACACAACCTTCGTAACAAAAGATGCAAACTGTTTTGTACATAGAGGACCTTGTAAGGCTGGTAATTTTCATGATGCAAATTTCAGAGCAAAATGAGCCATTAACGAAATTAGCAATTCAAAAAGGCAAAAGTTCATGGTAAGGAAACAATCAGAGCTTTCAAAAGGTACAATTTTGTGTTACTGTAGTCCAAGTATGTGCATAGTTTGTTTTCTTTGGTTTCTTTTTTCCTTTAGAATAAATTGACATATGACAAGAATGCTCTTTAGATAAAGTAAATTAGCATTTTAGAAGAGGAAGCAGTTTTTAAGACACTGTTTTTTGCTTTATAGAAAGCTGTGATTTGTAACCCATTGCAATATTAAAATATATAGCTACTGAGTGGGGAAAAAAGAGTTTGCTTGAATAAGAGCATTTATGATTACAGAGGGTTTTTTTAATACCGGGAGGGAACATGCAGGGGAAAGAGAATCCCAGCCTGAAGAAATTAAACAGTTCTCAGTGAGGACAATTATGCCTTTAATTTACATCCATTGACAGCCTTATTATTATAATACGGGGCCACGACAAGGTTCTTTAACCAGTGCACCTGTAGCGTTTGTCTTCAGTCATCACTGAAGTCTGATTCTTAAAACATGTTCTTCTTACCTAAAGGCTTCCTTCTTTGAAGATACCTCAACGTACTGAAATCGATGTTGAATTTTTGGATAACATGATGGATTAATTATGTTATGTAGGCTGTGATGTTACTCATGACATTACTGCTGTGGTATTACTACCTCTTCTGTCTTTTTCTGAGTGGTTTCATTGTTAATCTGTTTTTGTCTCTCTGTGTTTTATCAGTCAGTTTGCCATTGTAATTGCACCTTGTATGCACTTCAGGGTGATGAAGTTCTCTTGGTTTTTGGATTTTGCACAATTGGGTTTTGATTCTTGACTGAAATAATACACTAAAAGAATCAAAATATTATCAGGATATACAAATGCTCATTCTAAGCATCTTTTTGCACTTGCTTATTCTTTTTACTCTTGCTGAGTTCCATAGGCGCTGAGTTTTTAGTATCTCCAAGGGTGGGCATGCTACAGCCTCTCTAGGCCTCTCCTCCAGTGTTTCATCATCTTGCTGATTAAATTTGTTTTCCTTCTGTCTAGTCAGAAGCTCCTGTGTTCCAGGCTGTGTCTGTTGCCTCTTGCCTTGTCACTGTACCCTGTGAGAAGAGCCTGTCTCTGTCTTTCCTATACACTGCCGTTAGGTAGCTAAACGGAGTCGTGTCTTCTATTAGCCGCCTTTTCTTGGGCTCAACAAGCCCAGTTCTCTCAGCCACTCCTGAGTCTTCAGTGCTACAGTCCCTGACTGTCCTCATGTGTCCATGTCTGTCTTGTACTGGGAAGCTCCAAACTGGACACAGGTGTGGCTTCACAAGTGCTGAACACAGGGGAAGGATCACTTCTCTCAACCTGCAGGCCACGGTCTTGCTGATACAGCTTGTGATGCCCTCCCGACAATTGTGGAAACACTGAAGTTTACTTTTGTTTACAAGTCTCAAGCAGCTGGGCCTTTTAGGTATGGCCACAGTTCCTTGAGTTATATACTTTTTTTTTTTTTTCTTCATTGAGACGATTTCTAGTCCTAGTAGTCGTTGAGAAACACTAGACATGTGGACCCTAGAGCTCAGGAAACAGAGGTCAACTCAGGCAATCTTGAATCTTGCATATATTACTTTTAAGCTAGTGGCATTCCTATGGCAATGTTTGAGATGCGGCACTGGAGATAATTTCCAGACTTTGAACGTATTCTTTCACGTGAGATCTGAGGTTTGCATCTGATTCAGATGCCGGCAAGCCCTGGTGTAAGTACTTCTTGGTGTTGTGAGTGGCTGATCTTCCTTGTGCTGGCTCTTGGAGGCAAAACATAAAGTAACCTTTGTATTCAGAAATGTCTTTCACCACAACAATTCAGTTCCCCTAGAGTGTGGATTTTAAACACAACTACCTGTTAAAACCTGCATTTTTCTCTCCTTGTTTGTAGGTTAGGATGTTTGAATAAGCTAAACTAGGAAGGTAAATAATAAAAAGTAACCAGTTCAGCCCCAAGGGCTTTTTCAGTACCTCATCAACACAAAAAAGTAATTATTTCTGAAAAGTATATGTGTATATATGTACATACGTAAACTATTTTCATAATATTATCTTGCTCATGGGGAATTGGATGTGAGTTAGGATCTGAAAGTCAATTTTGTGTTCTTTCAAATGTTGTTCTAGTAGTATAAAAAACATTTCAGGAATGTGTTAATATGGGCTTTGGTCCCTATTTTATATTTTTTGCAGTCATCCTTAGGCAGAGAGTGAAAAAGTGGATTGGATGTGATGCAAGGACGATATTCTGCATTTGATTCTTTTTGATGAAGTTATGTCAAATGAATACTTACTAGCTCAGAAAAATGCATTGGTACCACTAGCAATCTATGGAGGTGGTCTGGTTTTTAACAAAAATCCAAATTTATATTATAGATTTTGGGAAGTGTCAAGTTGCCGTAGGAAATACAGAAATATTCCAAGCTGGTTCAATTCTGATTCAATAACGCCAAAACTTACTTTAATTATGAATGTGGGAGCTACTTCACTTATTTTTTTCATTGCACTACATGTAGTTTATCGCTGTTGTTTACACACGTAGTATGCAAGTAGTGCCACAGGCTATATTACTATTGCTGATGTTAAGTGCAGTGTATCAAAACAATACAAGAAAAAACCTGAATGGCAGAATTCAGTCAATCATGTTATTTGCAAACTCAGACCAATAAATGCTGGTAGCTGCTGCACAGGAAACATTAGCACCGTTTCTCTGTTCTCCCCCTGTCAAGAAGTAGCTTGCCAAAATACAAAAAAAAGTATTTGGAAACAGAGTATGGTATTCTTGATATCTCATCAGGAATCTTTAGTCTCCACTTTTCTTACTTGCTTTTTATGGGAATTTTCTCTCAAATACTGATGTGATGGACTGTAGCCCAGATGACTCCTGCTGTCACATAAGCCACGCAGAACCTCTCAAGACACTATTTTCATTACAACCAGCACAACATTTAGCTGTGCTTGTTAAACCACAGTGAATATTTTTTACAATCCTGTCTTTTGTCTCTGCTTCCTTATTTAAAGCTCAGACCTAGCTGCTTTCCTTGTCCCGAGGCAGAGATGTAGCGCGGTAGATGGGAGCTGCTTGCTGTACAGAGAGCGCAGGCTAGCAGCAGATACTTCATCATTCTGACACCCTGGGGCTTGCTGGTCCCACGGAGAACAGAGCTGAAAGGGACCAGAATTAAGGCACTATTTTGTAAGTGCAGAGTTGAAAAAATACGTAGCTTCCTGCCATTAAATGTGGAGTCATTAATTATAGTGGGGAGAACGCAATTCACTTTTGAGCTTCAGGAGTGATTTTTAAGTGTGAAAAAGGGAGTTAATCACCACAGTAATGATATTAGGAAAACCTTATTTAGTGCCGCTAGCTGCTTGAATAAACAACAATGCACAATGTTTATCTCTCAATCCGTCATTCAGTTGTTTTCACTGTCTATTTCTCTCTCTTTTTCCACAGTGTGATATTTTTGTGTTTCAAAACAAAGGCTTTCACTCCTTTCAGTCTGAACATTTAAAGTATGCCAAATGCAAATTCAACCCCTAATGTCAGTCAGCCTGCTAAATATCTAACTTCAAGTCGAGTAGTACTGTATTGTTTTCTAAAAAGCCTATAAAAATACGCTTTAGTTTCAGAAGAAATAAGATAGCGAAGACTTTCATACTAGTCTGTTTTATACATGAACTTCTATCTACTCTATTATGCTCTTGGTGTACTTGCCTTGCGTTGTCCATATTTAACTGTGCTCTAGGTGTGTTAATACTTCTGTTTTCTTAACTTTCTTGTAGCAAGAAAAGTAAGAGAAGATTTTCTTTATTTTGTTTCTTTCCCTGCAGCGTGTGATTTTTGTAAAAGCAAAAGGACTTGACAGTAGCTGCCTCCCAAAAATTCTTTAGCTTTCTGAACTTCCAGCGTTCAGAAGATCAGCAAATATTAGTCTCTCAAGTCTCTCTACTCTGCCTATCTCTTCTAAGTCCGTATATGGAATATAAACCCACAAAAAAATCCAAGTCCTTACATTTACCTTAAAGGTGCTATAGTTGGGGAATCTACCTTGTGATGCTTTTTTTCAGATGCTGGTCCATGTGTACTGTGAATTTGTTCTCCTTTTTAGGTGGAATTTATTATGTAGTGGCTGGAATTAGTGACTAATAGACTTCCTCTTTGCTCTAAGTGTAAATTTCAAAGTATTTACACTGAAGAGACCCTAAAGTCTTTTCATACGTTAAGGACACATCAGGAGGAAGATTTGGAGCTAATGGTGTTCATGGAAAGACAAAATAGATACAAGTCATTTTCTTTAGCAAGAAACTAAAGTAGATGAAAAAGCCCAAACAAACAAATAGGAAAACATGAGACCAGTAATAGCTGTCTTCTAAAAATTGATAAATTGATAATCATCAATCCAAGTTCAATTTTGATTTGATTAATAAGTAGGACTAATGTAGTTGTATGGGAAAATGTGATTTCCAGCTCTCTGGAAATCAGCTGTCAGCAAACTCGTGAATTTACCCAGCAAATGCAGTAACTGCTAACCTTTGTAAACAGTGCACTGTCCAGCTGTAAACCTGCCATGTGCATACATATCAGCCTTGGTTCCCTTTAGAGGTTCTTTTTTTGCTCTTTATTTAAAATTCCAAGCAGGAAGACTGTTAGCAAGATGGATCTCTAGCAAAGTATATTAAATAATGTGCAATATAAGAAAAACAATTAAATGGCATTTCTTTTTAAAATGCCTGATGGTCTCCAGACATTAATTTGGCAAATACCGAAAGCATAGATAATATTTCTCCAAGCACTTTGAAAGCCCAGGAAAGACAATAGCAAGATCTCGGACCATTAGAACAGTTAACTCTATGTTGTAGTATTCGATTGGTAACAGAGCTAAGGTAGGACTAAAATTCTGGTATAATTTCAAAGTGCGTGTGTCCCATTCCTCTTCATAGATTCATGCAGATGCTAATCAGTCATGTTATGTTGTAGGCCCTCAGAGTTTAAAGGTTATTTAGCATGGTGGAAGTGCTCAGGGTGATTACTTCTAGTTTGCTTATGCTGCACTTTTTTTTATAAAACAATAACATTTTATGCCCAGTAAGCTCTATTACTCCTCATTTGTTTGTAATGCTTCACTTCACATGCAGGTGCCAGGTACCAGGGTTATTATTCATTTTTGAAAAATGCTTAGCACTGTTCCTTCCATTAGCTTCTGCAACAAATAGACTCTGATTAATCATACTCAGCCGCTGCACCTTCTGGAACTGAAGGTTCAAGTGGAGTGTGGCACAACTGAACAGTGACCGTAATGCTAATGCTGCTCGTGGTGTTTGTACAGTCTGAGTAAGAGTCCTCTGGTTCAGAGTGTGGGGAGGGGGGTGACTGTCATTTGGGTATTATGGATGTATTTCTCCTTAGGAAAGTTGGGTATATTTAACTTCTTATTTTTATGTGGGTGTCATTTATGATGAAAACGATCAGAATTTTTTATAAAAGGACTCATGAGTGTTATCTATGATTTAGAACATATTTTTTAAATGAGAAAGCATTTTATGTATTTTAGCTTCTTAAACATAATATGGTTTATTAGATCGTATATTAACAGTCTTCAGATCTTGTAATTCACCATGTAGATGTTTCCTCTTTAAGCATAGGAAAACAAGCAGTGCTGGTTAGTGGTAGCAGTCACCAAACTGAGATTCTAGCTATTAACTTCCATCTCTTGGTCTCTTGACCACCTTGGATAAATATGTGTTTACTGCTGCAAATCAAGACAAGAAGTCAGACATGGGTGGGCAGGAATTGTGTTGAGTGCTCTAAGGAGGATAATTAGAAACTCTTAGATTGAGGTACAGCTGTAGATCTTCTCCGAGTAAAATGCTCACGTGGGAATATGGTAGGTAAATAGCTGGACTGCTGAGGGATGAGCACAAATCACAAAAGGCTGTGTGAAAACGCTCATACGTGCAGGAGCTGGGGGAACAGATTGCTGTGAGAATTTCTCTTCCTTGCATCACGAGTTTGAAGCAGGAGAGCACGTAGCTCGCATGGAGACAAACAAAGCATGAAAGATAGATGAGTTGGAAACTGAGAGATTGTGGGATAATTGTAACAGTGAAAAAGACCTTTTAAGTTGATTGGCTTTTGTGTTTGAGTGTCTTTAGTTGTCATTTGAGAAGGCTGTAGCTATAGGGATCTTATGCTCAGAGACAGGGACCAAAATGCAGAAGCCTAATTCTTTTCCCAATTAGAAGAAGTGAGACCAGCCATATCAGTTTTTTTCCAGAAGTTCCTCAGCAGATATTAATGAGAGACTCCCTTGTGTTGCTGTCATGGGTAACAAAATAGTTTGTGAGTGTCAGCACCAATTTTTAGCAGCTGTGAGTTCAGTAGTTTATTTGCTAAGAGGAAGAAGTAAATGCTGAGAAATTGCCTTCCCTAGGGTAAAACAGTAAGATACAAGAGAATAAAAGCTCTTAGACACTGAGGATCATCTTCTAGGCAGAAAAGGAAATGCCTTGGATTCAGATAAAATAGAGGTGAGCACCAACGGTCACTGAACCACTTACAGAGGCTCTGTTCTGAATTTGTAGGATCAGTTAAAAGTTAATTTCTTCATTGCTGAATTAACTGTCACTGTGGGTCTATGAACTGACCTAGGCAATTTCTGTTCTTGATCTCCTATGCAGCAGTGAGGGGGTCTTGCTCCGAGGTCCTTCTTTCTTAACTCACCCCATTTTGTGAGTTGAATCCGAGTCATATTTTGTGGAACATCTGTCAGCTCCCAGAGGAAACAACTGGGGTGAAAAACAAGGTTGTGCGCTGTAGAAGAAAGAGCTCATGTACTCCCTTTGAAAAAGTGGGGTGGTCTCATGGGTTAAGGGCTGGCCTAGGTGCAATACCATTTCTGTTTCTTTCTCAGACTACGAAGAAAGCTATCTGACCCTCAGACCATGTTCTCCCTGCGGTGATCTGGGAAGAGCACTGTGTTCCCCAATGGAACAGCAGCTGGGAGTCTCTCCTGTAAAGGTTCTCTTGCTGACTCTCAACCAAAGGAATAAAACCAGTCTCACCAAACTGCATCAAGCAGTCTAAGTTGAACCTGAAAATTGGGAACCATGTGTGTGTTATGAAAATAAATCAATACTTGTGATAGATGTAGGCACTGCAGCGCGGGGGTCGAGCCCAGAGCCTGGGCGAGTTATGAGTATTAGACTAATACCATTTATTTAGCAAGGCAGCTGTTGCTGCGGGGAGCAGTTCTGAGGCCTTTTTTAGCATTCTTGAGGAAAAGGCTTGCAGGTGCTGTTCATACCTGTACAGGGTGGCCTCCTAATGTAAAGGCACCTGTTGTTAAATCTTTGGTGCTGAATTCATTAGACCTCATTAGGAGGGTGGAAAGCTTTGAAAAGAATCAGACTTAATTATCTCTGTATTTTCAAATGGTGAGAAAGGTAATGCTGTAAACCTCATTCCTTTATTACAGCTGTCGCTGTAGTGATACAAGGCTCTTCAGTCTCATAGTGTCTTATGCTAGCTTAGAAGTTCAAGGAGTGATGATAGTTTAAAATGGAGCAAGATCAGAACCTAAGCACAGTATCTTATTGCACAATAGGAAGTTGTCCATTTTGTGTTCACCTCTCATCTCTTCTTTAATTTCAGTTATGCTACTTTCCCTAAAACCTCAAAGCAAAAGTCTTTGTTCCTGGGCTGGTTTATGTCATTGTTGTGACTGGGCACGCAGTTTATGGCAGCTGCCTCACAGGATGGGTGGCCTCTGTTGTGGGTGTCCATGGTAAAGCTTTAGTAGCAGGGGAGCTGAGGGGAGGCTTCTGAGGAGAGATTGGGCTGCCCCATGGCAGACACCGACCGTTCCAGTCAGTTCCTTACTTAAGGAAGGGCAAACCCCTGCCCAGGCAGTGAGGAGCAGGAAAACCAGCATGAGCACCAGCCCTGCGAGTGCCCGGGTGGGAGCAGGAGGAGGACAAGAGGGGCTGCGGGCGCCGGGGCAGAGACCCCCTGGCAGTCCCTGGGGATGCCATGGTGGAGCAGGTACCCCATGGGCGCCCATGAAGGACCTCACACCAGAGCAGGTGGGTGTTACCTGAAGAGAACTGCAGCCCCTGGAGAGCCCATGATGAAGCAGGTCCTCCTGACAGGAATGGCTCCCAGACGAGAGGAGTCCATGCGGGAGTAGGTTTATCCCGAAGGACTGCAGCCTGTGGAAGGATCCACATTGGAGCAGGGAGAAGTGTGAGGAGCAAGAAGTGGCAGAGGGGAGCTGTTACGGACTCACCACAACCCCCCATTCTCCTTATAGGATCTCTACGTTTGCTGTAGGGTTGAGCTCTATATCCCTCTTCAATATGTTTTTACACATTGTCTGTTTTAAAAGTAGTTGTTTGGCTTATTATTTTAATTAGAAAGAATAATGCAGATTAAATCCTCACCTGCAAAAAATAATCGTTGGATAAACCGATGTACAGGAAGCAGCACATCTCATATAGTCTCTTGTACTTCCAAAGTACGGATTTGTACAGTCACCTCTATAGCTGTCTCTTCTGTGGGTAGACACTAATAGAGGTTTTTATGAGAACATCTGGCAGGAAGTGACATCTGTACCAGCAGCTGGCAGTCAGGAGGGGCGAAAAGCTGAATAGAAGAGGCAGAGAAAAGCTGAGGACTAGGGTAGGGTGATGAATTGTGAGTTATAATTATTTGCAATGTTTTCCTGAACTGGGCAAGATCCCATTAATAAAATTAATAGAATAACAACCATTTGTGAGTATTTATCAGGCAGTGTATGAGCAAGAGAGCAGAAATTTTGGTCTTTAATTCTCAAGCAGTTCTAGCGTTTTATGGTGTATTTTTATGATGTACTATGAAAGTCGTGAAGGAAAGCAAAGGGTCAAATTTTCAAACCTAGCTCCTGAGAGGGAACAGACCTGCATTTAGATCCCCTAATATACCTGGCCTACTTTCCAGTGGTGATGCATCAGATTCCATTTAAAAAGCTTGTTTTAATGTCTATAGGTGAAAATTAAATACGGTGCTCTTTTGAAGTGCTGGGTAACAGCAGTGCATCAGCTCAGGCAGTTGGCTGAAGCCTCTCTCTCTTTGTGCAGTGGAACGTGTTGAAGCGAGTCGCTTGCCACCAGACAACAGAGATTGTGATCTGTAGTTACTAATGGTTGTGCTCCTTCTGATTTCATTTGATGAACTTAATCAATTAGGGAGAGAATTTTAATTAGGGGTTTCCTATAGCTCTATTTTTTCTAAGTGGAAGTTAGAAGGTGTAACTAATTTGTCTCCCAGTTTGTGGTACTGAGTTCTTGAATGTATTTCTTTTTGGCTCTGAGGGTAGTCAAGTCACTGAACACTTCAGGATTAACAGTCTCTTCTCATGAACGGAGAGACCCATGCTACTGCTGCCCTTGTGATTAGCTGTGAAGAACCATCATTCCCATGGCAGCACAGATTTCAATAGTGTAGAACACAGAAGAAATGATCCCTATCAACACAATTACTTCTCTCTAGGTTTTTTAGAAATAGATACTTTCAAAGGGATATATTAAATGGATAATTCTTAAAAGTCCCATTCTTCCCGAAAGAAGTTATGTGCAGTTATGTGAACAGAGAGCGTTTAACTGTCATATCACACAGTGGAGCCTTCTGGAGGAAATACTGTTGAGCGTGAAGACATTTCAGACCTGACCATCAGCATGTATTATCATGACTGACACTTGCATAAGAACACTGGATCCAAAATAAAAATGAAATAATGTCTCCCATGTCTGAGGCAGATTTGTACTGAAGTGCACAGTAATGTATACTTGCACAATATCTTAGTTATTTAGGTTTTTACGAGTATTTATTTTGTAACTAAATAACATTCATAGTATTTTGATTTTTTTTTTTCTTTTTTTTTTTCTGTCAGACTGTGGAGTGAACTTGTGTTCAGGTCTGTGCTGTATTCAGGACTGACGTGTTTTTTACTATGGTTCATTACTTTTTACATACACAACGCAGAGAATGTGCTCAAAATAACCATCTTAAGCTCAAATGATAAAGCGAACATCTGTAAATTGTCATAAATTGTCTCTTGAGATATAAACAGTGGCAGGAAGGGTGGATGAGACCGAGATGAACAGGATATATCTAGAAAGATGATGATACAGAGGAATAGTGTACAGTAGGAGAGACACCAAGCTGCTCATACGTATTGCTGCCCCTGAAGCACAGGCAAATGAACACAGAATTGCAACTAGCATTCTGAAATGGAAGCAGAAGTTTAATACATGATCTGCAAATGTGTGAAGTACAGTAGGTGAGAAACTGGGGGATTTAGTTAAAGCTGAACAAAGCGGCACCCTGAACATGTCTCTGTGCAACAGATACTGGTTCTAACGCATGCATCAGGTTCTGTACTCGCTGACCAAAAGAACTGTAACTTCGCTGCATTTCTGGAGTGCCATTGTGTGTTTGAAGTACGTGTTTCTCCGCGTGCCATTTGTATTAGCATTTTAAATATTACTCTATATAAAAAATCTGTGGTACATTTTTTGCTTGCAAATTAGACTGAGTTAGGGTGTTCATCTGGAGGGTCTTGTTTTTTTCATGCTTCATTGCTTTCTGCTGGTGATCTGTAAGGTTGTTTGCAGTGTCCCTGAGAAAAGGTGCTAATTACTGTGCCATGATTACTGTTTTGGGAAGTCTTCTGTTAAAATATCTACCTAGCAGTCAGATTAACTACAGAATTATATCCATTTACCAAGAAAAAGATCTGGTCTTCTAAATCATGATTTCTAATAGGAAAGAAGGATGATTTTATACACGGTTGCTTCCATGAAGCAAGCAAGTTTAAAAATAAGCTCAGATATGCACTGATCTTTACTGGAATCCTTTTGTGTTACCTGGTAGTTCTGTCTTTTATAATATAGGTCTGTGTCTTGGTCATGTCCTGCAGGTCCATATATTCCTTTTCCCTTGATTGTTCCTTTTATTTCTCATGGATCCTTGAAAAAGAAATACTCCTTTTTATCCTGCTGTTTCTGTTCTGTGTTTCTTCTCTAATGTCAGTTTATCTGGCGGAGATGCTTATTACGTTAAGTGAAAAACTTCCTGCCATCTCCCTGTAACTGTGTCTTCTCTCTGGAGTTAGAACAGAGTCACCTGTAGTCCGGTCTAATCCATGCAGCCTCCTGATCATGGCAGGAATCTCGGTGGCCTGTGAATTTCCAACATCTCTCCTCTATACAGCTAGCACTGTACTATTGAGAAACAGTGGTTTCCTCTGAAAATTAGAACCTTCTCTTATTCAGTTTCATCTAACATGGAAATACTCTCCTGAAGATTCTTGTGTTCCCAGAATAGTTCCTTATTTTACTGAATCTCTATTTTCTTGTGAAACATTTGTCTATGTTAGGATTTCATATCCTTCCACATTGTGTCCTTTCCCTTAGTTTTGCAGCTTTCCCCCAGGCATCCAGGACACCTTGGAATCATATTGCATCTGTTGGCTAAGGACATTTCCCAACCCAATGCTGAAAACGTTGTGCAACTACAGGTATTCTTCATATATGTAGTTACAGTCCATTTTGTTAAAAGAAGACAAACGACAGAAGGTAAAACAAAAGCTTATATTTCACATGCCTTTGGATAAATACGTTAAAAATCCTGCTGGAATAAGTGAAAGGAATAATGTCAGAAAGAGCCATTAGAGGCAAGGAGAAAATGCAAACAGGAGAAGACCAGAGAAAAGCAGAAAGGGTAAAAGGAACAGATGGTGAAACAGTGATGGTTTATTATGATGGTTGTTACTGGTATTACCTTTAAATTCACTGTCATAAAGTCTTCTAGCCATTAAATCCTGGGGTACGTAGTCTGTCTCTGTTTCACAACCAAATCAAAAAAGAATACCTTTGAATTATACATAATTTCTCCAGAACCCAGTGGAAATGGAGGATGGGGCCAAGCTCTTTTCAGTGGTGCCCAGTGACAGGACAAGGGGTAATGGGCACAAACTGAGGCACAGGAAGTTCCGTCTGAACATGAGGAGGAACTTCTTCTCTCTGAGGGTGACGGAGCAC
>Ga0065711_1033815_pt1 | contig 24782 bp, 6 predicted proteins | sample Hoacrofraction12_FD_59098 | JGI IMG/M metagenome (GOLD analysis project Ga0065711, IMG submission 59098) | Hoatzin crop microbial communities from Cojedes, Venezuela - Epithelial fraction 12 v2 (version 2) | ecosystem: Host-associated > Birds > Digestive system > Esophagus > Crop | place...
CCCCATTTATGCATGGAAGGTCAGGCATAAGCAGGAAAGGAGGCAGCTTCAGCAAAGCCAAAATAAAAGCTGGTCAATTCTTCATTCATCTGTATATTATTTGATTATTTTTGAATATGTATCATGCTGTCTTACTTTAGTGCTTGCCTTTATAAGTTGCTGGGTTTTGTTTTCAGAACTTTTTGCTTTTTAGTTGTTATTCTCTGCAAAATCCTAGGCAATGTAGAAACAAAGATTGTATTTTGGTGTTTTAAGTATGAAACTGGAACAATTTTGAACGAGGGTTTTTAAAAGTCATTTTTTTCGGGACAGTTGCCTAAAAGACAGCCTTTTTACTTCCAAAGTGGCTACATTCTAATGACAAATATTTGCTGTAGTTTATTATTAATAAATACTTCCTCTAGAAGCCATATTCTGAAAAATGGAGGTATTAAAATTGCATCTTACTTTGAAAACTAGTATCTAAACAACCCAACATTCTACCAGTACATTCTGGAGTCCGTTCTCCAGATAAAATTTTGAAATGTACAGTTTTTTGCATTGCCTGTATTTGCTCTTAAATAAAAAGTAGTACTTTATGAAAATGCAAGTCCTGCAGTTTTGCTGGATTTTCTTTGATAGTCTGATGCACTTGGATGGCTGTATATCTGAAATAAAACACTATTCTTATAAACAAGCTTTCCTATTACAGAGACTCTAAACAAAAGGTTTTAAGGCTGAGTGTGCAAACAGCATCTGCTTTTTCTTGCCAGACTTACTCTAATTTGGTTTCCACCTATGTTTTAAATGCACATTTTCCAGTGTCCTTTTGACACCTTAAGGTTCTGTCCATCTTGGTATTTTCTGAGGATAAAACATAATTTGTTACTAGAAGTCTGCTAACAGTGCTCATTAAAAAAAAAAAAAAAAAGGGAAAACTTTACAGAAATGTTTTGGTCTTACACGGTGTCATGTTCCTTAGTACCCTTGTATGTTTTTTGTTCTCTTTATAAAATACTGCAATAGGGTAACCTTTTTCCGTTAGCATATTTTTTAATGACACTTCTTTGTTTTTAATCAGCAAAGGAAAAATGGGAAGCAATTGAGCAAGGCTCCAGCACGCAGGCTGTGAAGAGGTGTAAGACAAATCAAAACAGACCAGAAGATTCCAAGGAAAAGGAACCTCAGTACTCTAAATCTCCTACAATTGCTACATTAGGTGTGTCTCAAAGCAAGAGCTTTCTATGCCATCCTGTAACAAAAGAGTCTGGTGTGCAGTATAAAAAAAGAAAACCCAGAACTGATCAAATCAAGTGCTTTCAAGGTTGTAGTGTGACTACAGCTGAAAAAGTGAGAAACGTATCTGCAAAATGTGATGCTGAACATTGCAGAAACACCCTAAACCATTGTAACGGCTTGCTCTGTGCAACAGAAAAGAATCCATTTGTGAGATTAGAGGCCTGTCGTTACGTCAGTACGCTTGTGAAGTCTTCAGCTAGTGGAACTACCAGCAGTTATAAATTAAGTGAATTCTTCCACATAGCCCAGGATAAAAGCAAGCATGTTTTTCCTGATGGTACTGTAGAACAGAGTCATACGAATTCCAGCACTAGTAGAATGGAAGATAAGGGATCACCCATAAACCATGGTTTATGGTTTACTAAAGAAGATAAAGCTCAAAATGGAGAAGGGTGTTTTTCATGCTGTCAGAGTGAAAACAGTAATTGTTTAAGGGGAAAAAAGCGGAGTATTGGTAGAAAGCCTAGAAAAAAGATGAAAATCACTGAGAAATCAGCAGTGCAGAATATTTTCACAGACATGGCTAATGAATGCAGTGAGCGTGAGTTACAAACAGAAGCGGCAGTTGCAGTGTCAAGCTCCTTTGCAGTCTTAGGACTAAATCATAAAGAAGTTACTGTGTCAGCGTCATGTGATCATACCTCAGATCTTCATATAGGAAAAAATACTTGTGAAGCACAAAATATATCAGTCGGGAGGAAGAATAGTACCAAATTGCTTGCACTTGAAGATGGCTTTAAGAAGACATCTGACCTCTCTGTAATAGCAAAAGGAGAAAATTCAAACAGTGTGGCACATGATTCTGCTGCCTCGGGTAGCCTAAGAGTGCTAGCTCAGTTCCATAATGTTTCTAATTGTCACAAAAGCAAGACAGATGAAAAACTGAAGAAAGTTAATACGAAATTGCAGCAGTTTACATGTCAAAGAACAGTACCTATGACTGGTAAAAACGCCTGGCCTTTTGAATCTTGTGCCAGGACTTCTGAGTGGATTCATAAAAATCATGGGCCCATCTCAGAAGGAAAAAGACTTTTGAGGGCTGCCTTTGAAGAATCCTCTGATAAAAGCAGTGTTAAAGCTGTAGGAAACAGTGTCATGACTGGGAATTTGGGACAGTTGGATTTGCATACGTCATTGGCAGAAATTAACAAAGAATCTACGCATAAAATAATTGATCCAAATGCTAAATGTCTGACTTCACTTGAAACGCCAGAATCTTCTTCTGTGGGTATTAAAGAGACTTTGAGAATAAGCAACAAAAATGTGGAATCACCAGTTAATATGGATAGAAGTGCTGTGGCTTTTAGGCATAATTATGTGCAAGAAGTTAAAGCAACCTTGAATTTTACAAAACAAAAAGATAAAAATAAAGGAGCTGTAACAGAAAGAAACCTGTCTGTGACGGTCAGGAATGGTACATCTAGAGGTAACAAAACCAGAATAAACTTCAGCCGTAAAGTATCAGTGGTGGACCAGACGTTTTCTGATGTAAAGCTAATGAAAGTATTAAACACTGGGAACCTGAAAAAATTCAAAATTCCTTTATGCAAAAACAAACGTGAATCCAGGAAATTGGAATCTGTCCATTCATTTGAAAGAGAAACCCGTAGTCCACTAGAGCTTCTTGACAGCACTAGTGTTACAAGAAGGCAGAAAACGGGTGAAGAGACTTCTTTGGTAAATTCTGCACAGCAGCCTTTTGCTATTGTGAGCGGTGCTACATCTACAGTCCCCATGAAGAAAACAGCAGTTGTGATAAACAGTAAGGACTTTAAGCGTGATAGCCCTGAAAACCTTTCAAATGAGATATTTGCACTCCCTGAACATTTTTCTTTATCTCCATGTAATTTTCTTGGTGATCAGCTAGAGTCATCTGTGCCTGATTTCCATGGTACTGAATGTGTACTAAAATCTGATTTTCCTGATCATTCTTGGAATGCAGCTGACCACCCTGATGCGTTAGAAATAAATGATGATAGCAAATCAAGAGGGAATCTTTCACAACACAAAAGTCAAAAGTTTCCAGATATTCTTGAAGCTTACAAAGAAGATGTTCTTGTCATTGATGTCATTCAGGATGACCCTGACCTTTTTGGAACCAATAACGAAGAGGAGCTTGCACTTGCAGAGCCTGAAAATTGTCCTGTGAAGGCGTCCAGTACTGGCATCTGCATTACAGATGAAAAGCAGGATCTTAAGCCTAAGTATCCTGTTACCTCAGAAAACAGAGATTCAGTAGATGATAATTTTAGGTATGCATATCATTCGTTTTATTACAATAATCCTAAGTACTTTGTTCTCATATCAGTAAGTATACTTTGGTTGTAGTGGTCAGGCTTCCTTAGCGATTTTCACTAATTTCTGGGTTGATTTTAAGTGTCAAAGTTTGATTGCGATATGACAGTATTCTGAATGCAAATAAATTAATTTGTTTTTCATAGGAGCTAGGATAAACTATGAATCAAAGGAAAATGGAGTCCTAAAGAATTGGTTTAGACCAAGTGAAGTGAAATACATAAATATAAACAAAGCTAATTATCAAGAGTAATCTTCTTAATAAACAACTTAATGTTTTTAAATATCTGACTTAATTTGAGACAACAGATACACCTTTGAGGGTATTTTTTTAGTTGTAATGTGGTACAGTACTTAAAAATATTTTTTACCTTCTAGGTGTAACTTACTCTTTTGCTGGATCTGTATGAGTAAATGGTTGTCTGTACAGTAGTATTCAATTCTGCCATTGTCCTTCCCTGCTTTTCTTCTATCCCCACACATGTGAAGTTTCCAAATCTGTAATTTGGCTAAGACGTAGATGTTTATGATCCTGCATCTTCATTCAGCAAGTTCCTGGTGTAGATTATTAGGCATTAATGTTTTTCTGGGTTTTGAGATGATGATAATAAAAGTTGCTGAACGGGGAAGAGCAGATTAAAGCAGAAACAAACTTTTTTAAAAGGATTGGTAGACCTTTGTGGGATAGATTAATTCATCAACTGTCTAGGCTGTTTTCTTTCCAAGCTTTGGTACTTGTGCTTGATAAATGAGTTTTCAGATTAAATTTTTCATCTTATGAAGAAAAACATAAAGCTTAGATAGAAATAGTACAAGATTTTCCTCTGAAGATTAGTTTTTTTCGTTGGGAGGGGTGTTTTAATTTTCTTCCTCTACTCTTTCTGGATAGCTTTATGTTATCCGTATTTTAAATGACGTTTGAATTATTTTCAACATTGTACCATCTTATAACTGCATTCATTTTTTTTACTCTTTTCTTTCTATATCCTTTCCCCTTCATGAAATCCATGTGCAGAAGAGGAATCTTCTTTGAGGTGCTGAACAGTTTCTTAAGACATGAGAATATGAAACTTTCAGAAGTTAACAAAATAAAACTTCTGCCGAAACGAGCCTCTGAACAACAGGGCAAGTCTTCAGCAGAAGCATCCAACTTCTTAAGAAGCAGCTAGGCTGTATCATAGTAAATTTATTAGAATCAGTATTCATTTTGTGTTATACAGTGTATATGATATGTTATATACACTGCATAACACAATGAGTATTTGCTGTATATTAGCCCAGGTTAATAATGGCTGTTCAGAGGTAGTTTCCAACTGACTATGTCCAGACAGCTGTTGCGCAGAATGGAAGACCAGAACTTCTGAGCCCTTTATTACTGTAACCAATACCTGAGTGTAAAGTTTGCTATGTATGTAAATAAGAACTGAAAATTGTATTGGATCTTGTAAGAAGTACTTTGTAGGGAGGACCAATATTCCCTTTAATTAATAATGACATTGAGTCAGAGTACCATTATCGCAACCATTAGATAGATTAAAACGGAACTTGTTTGAAGTCATATTTCAGCTTGCTTCCTGGTATCTGCTGAATTTGCTTACCATCAGGCAAGGAAAATAAAAACGCACAGTTCTTATTTCTTAGAATTTCCTATTGATTTGCTAAAGAAGCAGGCAAAATTGTCCATTTTTGCTTTTCACCTTCCATAATTTGATGCAAAGGTCATCAGAAGGTGACTAATTGTAGTTGGAAACAGCCAGGAGCGTATTAATGAACTGAATATGAGAATATTAAAAGAAGGCAATAGACCTTACCACAGTTTTATCAGGTAGTTAATGATACCTCCAGATAATACTGAGAATGGCCAGTTCATACTGTTGGTTTTTATTTTGTTAGTATTCACCAGATACAACTGGGACTTCCACCTTTTGTTTGGCCAACCAAAAAAAGGTGCTTATGCTGGTAGGGTTATGCTCACATCATACTACATATTTTAAAATAAAACAATTGTTTGTGTTAAAGTCCGTTTTTTTTTTCTTTAGAGATATTCTAGAGTATTGTCTATGTTTTCTTGTTTGGCTTCTTATTTTATGCATACTCCGTTATGCTTTGTTGCAATATTAGTTTGTAATGCCACCTCGATCTGTCCACTTAGAACAGTGAGTCAGAACCTGCACTATTGTAAATCATCGTTAACTTGTATAAATATTAGTTTATGTGTATGTTTTATTTAATATTTGGTTAATATTAGCCGTTACGTTCTAGGTGATTTTAGGTGGAAAAGCAATGCAAACACTTAATGGCTGCACATGGTGGTTGTTGCTGAATGTTTTCTTTAACTATATCAATACATAGCTTTTGTTATTATTTCCCTTCAGATTAATAAGGGCCTGCGGATGATGATAGAAACAGTCTGGATCTTCACTAGAACTGTTTCAGTGCATGTATGCATGGGGATGGGCTTCAGTATGTTACTTCTTGTGTACTGATAATTTAGTCTGGCATTGGTACAGAGCAGTAAGAACTGTATTTCTGCTAGCAGCAAGTTATTCTAAAAGTATGGCTGGGTTATTAAAAAGCTTTTTAAAATGTGTTGAGTGTTACTTACGAGTTTAATAGCATTTAAATTGTAATTGTGAAGGAAACAATTGGTGCCTTAATTTGTGGTGTTCTTCCGACTACAAAAATGTGAGATCTAGCGGCTTGTCAAAATGACAGTTGCTATAATGAAGTAGTACTTTTTATTCAAGTTTCATTGTGAAACTGAAGCACTGAAGCTGTGTGGAGCATGTAGCAGGTTGATTCAGTAACTGACAAGCGTTCAGTGGCAACTGTTAGCCACTGTGGATGTGTAACTATTAGTGTGGATCCATTTTGTTTGAGCATTGAATTTAAACACCAAGATGTGTTTAGCGAGTGACACTTTTCATTTTTGGCTGTTAGTGACCTTAAAAGCCAGGGGAGTATTTTTAGTTATGAAAGTTCAAGGATAATAATTTTTGGCTTCCATATTTCAGATAATGAGAGTACTTGTCCTTCAAAAGCAGAACATATTGGTCACAACAGTCAGTGAAGTCCAAAATTCAAATAAGGCTTTGTTTCTTTTTTTTTTTTTTAAACAAACTAACAAAGCACTCAACAACCTAAGAGGCACCTAACATTACTACACATCTCTTAGTTTCCCAACTACTGTAATTGTGATTGTGCATGTGCCCAGAACTGATGTCTCTGAACAAGGAGGTTTAAATAGGACAAGCAGGTCATGTCTCTTAATCCAGGAAGATTCAGAAGAGGCTCTGTGGATGTATGTCCTGAATGGTTTGATCAGTTAGCATGCTCTGACCTACAGGATAAGTAGGACTGGTTATTGCTCTGGTGATTGCGTTGTAAGAAGAGAAGAGTGCTGGTCACTTCCAGGCATCAGTTGCCAGTCATCAGGAAAGGATTTTGGACATGCAGCCTGAATGGGGTAGTGAAATTCAGTTTTCCCATATACTTCTGTTTACGATTTTCTATTGCCTGCCCATAAGTGACTCTCAGCAGTGCAGGATTTTTAATCTGAGGTATTTCTTTCTTCTTATGTAGGGAATCTAGACAGCTCTTAAGTGGCATCCAGTATGTCTTTTCATCCCAGCAGAACTAGTAGGTTCAGTGGAATCCTTTGAGAGCACACCAGCAGCCCTTCATGATCTCTGGAGACTTCTGCATTTTACTGTTTTCCTTTTGAATAAAAAGCCTAAACTTGAATCCATGTTTCATATGCAAAATAGCAAACTGAACACTGTGGTTTGTGTAACTTGTGCTGTAAAGAGAGAATTGTTTAAACTTTAATCAGCAGCAGTATGCAAGAGCATCCCACATTCTGACATGGTCTAGTCTGTCTCTATTTCTAGATCTCTAAAATGTGTTGACTTCTCGTTCTGTCAGCGCTCTGAGATTTCTCAGGCTGCTGAGCAAATGCCAAGTACTGTAATATACGTAGTTTTCTGTATGTGTTTTAGGCACCTTCTTTACAAGAACTTAGAAAGTGCTTCTGTAACTATTTCACACTACACAATTAGCAGAATCTGGAAAAGATTTTCAAGTGGCTTTTGACCTGAACATGAAAATTTCAGTCTCTTGATGCTGTTAAACATCTTCAGTTTTAAGCAATGTTTATGAAGATGACAGCTTTCTGGAACTGTCTGCACCGCAGTTTTACAAAAATGAAAGTCAATTGTTGTAGGCAAAATCACTCAAGCTTCACTTTTCACATAAAATGTGGAGGAGAGAGGAAATAAGCCTACAGAGAGCCTGCTTCTAATAAAACCCCTTCTTGTCTCTGCAAACTTGCTATAACTTACTAAACTCTACTTCTTTATGTATCTCTTGTATATACGTAGATATCTGTGCCTGAATGTTTGTATAGTTCCAAGTTACACATGCTGGGGAACTTTTTCATTTCCGTTAGGTTGTTGCAAATTTTCATTGTTCTATTTTACTGGGCAGCTTGCTGTCATAGTTTTTGGTGTCATTCACCAGATACAAGCTTTCAAAATCTATGATGATGATGTTTTTGTTTCATATATTCTATATATAATGTTTTAATATATTTTTACCTTCTGAGCTTTTCTGAGGAGAAACACTTTTTTTTTTTTTCCCAACTTATCTTGAAAATAGGTGAAGTGATTATCTTTCTATGGACAAATGTTTTTGTTACTCTGAGAGTAATTGTTACGCAAATTGTCTTGAATATAAAATTACTATAAATCACATTTTGTGGAAACTGATGAATTGACTTATTAGCACAGTATTTCCATAATTTGCTATAAAGGGAATATTTCTCTTCTCAATATTTTAGGCAAAGGTGAAATGAGATAATGAGCTTTTCCCGACAAATTTTGGGATTTGAAATGTCTTGGTTTTACTTAACATATCTACGTGTATATCTGTAGGGATGAACATAAGAAAGCCAAAAGAGAGTTAAGAGCAGTCATAGAGCAGTGTGTTGTATTTAAGGATTCTGTTCACAGCTATAAGTATTACTGAGAACTTTAATTTTACATAACTGGTTAGATTAATTCTGCTTTTGTGCAAGACAAAAATCTTAATACACTTTTTGTTTGAAACAGACACATTACCATACAAGAATCTGGAATGTCAAATGACACTGAAAATTCCTGTGATTGGGTTCTAAAAGGTAAGAGTCTTTGGAGATTTTTGAATACATAATCAATAGAAGAAAGTAACCACAAAGATGTTCAGTGGCAAAACCTAGGATTTCTCCTTTCCACATAAAATGAGAACTTGTCAGTTCAGCAGTATCTTTTTATTGCAACAGTGATTTGTTTCCTAATGCATGTAAAGAGGATGTCTTTTGAGATGGTACAAACTTGAGCCTTAAAGGGAATATTTACTTCTCTGTAGTACTGGAAGGTTTTTTTGTTTGTTTTTGGCTGTGGGTTTTTTTGACATGTCTCTGATACTTTAGGCAAGGAGTTCTCTTAGTTGATGCGATGATAGTGAGACACTGAGTACTGTGATAACTGCTTTGGAGTATGACTCATAATCTCACTTGGTTGTTCTCTTGTGTTCATCAGCAGATTTTTGTAATAGTTTTTTTCCCAGGTTATACTTTTATTTTTTGCAGATGCTGTGCCCTTTCCTCTGACAAACTTTTGTGTTTTAAGGATGTTTCCCCCCTCATCTTCCCCCCCCCTCCCAAGAAGGATACTTCTTACTTAATGTTTTTTTCTTCCTATTTTAAGCAGAACAGTCCAGCTAGGCAGCATCTGAACATCTTTTGTTTGTTTGTTTTCTCAAGCTTGCATACAGACCCACTATGCAAGGTATGTCTGATGTGGAAGTTTCTCTTAGGTTGGAGGAACAGGATTTTGACTTGAAACAGAAACCCATTACTGGCACAGTGGAGAAAGCACAGTGCTGAGACTGGTTTTGAAGGTTCTTGGTGTTTGCCTTTGTGGTGTAAGTTTGTCATCTTGCTGTTAATCTGGAACTCTGACATGATGTGTTGGTTTTGCTGCAGGCTTGAGAAGTGTCTGTGACAGTACTTCTTGTGCTGCTTTTTCATATTAGTGTATTATGTTCATGTAGAAAGAGTGAATGATTCGGGCAGATGTAGCCTTCTGGAGAAAAAGGAGTGCATAGTGACTATTTGGGGAAGATGAAGTTTCAGGCCTCAGTGATTAGAAGGCAAAATAAAAAGGTAATGAGGGTTTAAGAGCTGACACACCAAGAAATAGACACAACTTCCCTGAGGAGGAGTAGGGAGGAGGTATACAGTTAGGCCTCTGGTGATGGAAAGAGCCAGAGGGCCTGTGCCACAGCATCTGCAGTACTGAGGTGATTGAAACCAAACCTGGGAACAAGTCCTGTACTATTTAGTAACTTCTGCATTTTCTTAAACTGTTTGTTGTTTTACTTCATGTTCTAACAAAGTTTGAGGCTAAAAGTCTTCAGGTCTTTTTGTGGTGCTTAAAATAAAGAAAAAAGTTTAAGTAGGTCCTTCTTCCCACATCTGAGAAACTTAGGATCACATCACACTCGTAGATTAATATGCACATGGTAACTCATGTTTGATGTATGACATTTAAAAAGACCTGTACAGAAGAAAAGAAAGGTGCTTGGTTTTGGTAAGTGTGGACAATTTATGTATTTATTTAGAAATATATATTACTGCTTTGATGTCTTGTGTTATGTAGTGAGGTCATGGCTCCTTGTCTCCTTGACTTCACAATGTAAGGGCAACAAATACTGTAATTAAGGTATTCTGGATGACATCAATCCTTTTCATCTTTCAAGTGGAAATCTTACGTACATTGTCTTCAAGCAGATGTGTCTTGTACTGATGATCATACAGAGACCGGTGACTATAAGAGAAAAGCCTTTCCAATAATAATCCAGTTCTTTCTTCCTGTATCTGGACAACACAGTGCAGTTGAAATTCATTGATCCAATGAAATAGTGAATTTCTTTTCTGTGCAGACCTCTTCTATTGTACATAAAGAGCTGCTTCAGAAAGCTGCAGTTGGGTGTTCTGTCCATTTCCTGTGGCATCTGCAAAAGGTGCTGAAATTTCCTGACACTGAATTCTCACTGGGTTCACTGTATTACAGGAATTTGGAGTTTCTCAAAGCTATATATATTTAGTTCAGGGTTGCATCATGTCATGACGAAGAACTTATCCCCTTCTCCAGCAAAGACTTGTCTTTAGTTGCTTAGCAGATTACTGTACATATCTTTGACTGTGTTTTAATAACAAAGCTGTACTGAATTTATTTCTAAAATATTGAATTCAATTTTGTATAAATAAACCTGTTGTTCTACAGAGACTATTGCAGAATATACAGATGGAATAGAATTTTAATTGCAGATACAGTTTAATATTTATTTGAAATTGTTGGTGCTTTAAAGGTGAAATAATTTTACATTACAAATTTGACATTTAGGAAGTCCTAGGAGTTCTTAAATGTCATTAGTATTAAGGCTTTGTAATATTCAGGAAATAAAAGCTTTGTTGTCTTGTAGCATGGGAAACACATTAAGTAATGTGTTTATATATTTTCAGCTAAAGATATTAAAACCCACAACTCCTCCAGAGGAAGCAGTCCTTTAGGAGGTGTTACTGAGGACTTTCTTGAAGATAGGAAACTGAGAGAACTAGATGAACTTTTAAAGAGTTTTGATATGGATGAAAAGGTACTGACAAATCATGCTTTCTGACACTAAATAGTTTAAGAAATGATAGTCCATGTAATTGGATAATTCTAATTACTAATGCTGTTTTATCAACAAGATTTTTAATTTCCTGTAAAAAAATAATATTATCATTTCATAGATTACTGTGCTATTGACACAAATGTAAGTTTTGCTGGACATAACTTGTTGTTTTTACCTTGTCACTAATAATTCATCTTCAAATTTGAAATGAAACAAGATACTGTTATATCAGTAATTCTGTATTACCAATTGTATGAAAATTACTGTTCCAGTGAACACCTGAGTGTACTACTGTCCATATGTGACATTTTTACATAACATACCTCGTTTTATAAGCTGGTGTTCAGCTTCTCACCATACAGTCTCAGAAGGATGGGATGGTGTTGGAAAGCTGGGAGCTGCACAGCCATCATGCATCCGAGGAGGATCATTCTCTGGCTCATTACTGGGGCAGAAGGGCCATTACATTAACATACTGGCTTCCTGGCAGTTCAGGGGGAACGTGAAGCCATTTGCATGCTCACTGACTGTCCTCCTTCCTCTAGATAATAAGTCTAGGTCTTTTAAGTCTTGCTGAAGTTTTATACTATTTACTTTTTTGATAATGGATTGGAATTTACGTCTCACTGCCACTCAGACATAGCCGCTGATGGCATTTACTGTTTTCCACTACTTCAAGAGTGGATAATGGTTTTAACTGGGTAAGTTAAACTGTAAAATTCATACGGCTAAAAACTGGCAAGTAATTGATAAGGTAATCGAACAGTAGGAATTTGGTTTCCCTGGCAAAATCATTATTTAAAAGCAGAATAGAAACATTTCCTTCAGTAAATGGAATTGGGGCTTCTAACATCTGATTTGCAAAGTGAACAGCACCATTTTGTTCCCGGGCCTCTTAGAGACCGTAAGAGGGTTTGTCAAATAGTATAGGTTACTGGAGGTGTAGTAATTGTTGCAATACTGCCAGGTCAGTCCCACTTGGGCTACTTTGTAGTGGTGTGGCTTTATAAAATCAATGTCCTAACGTTTGCTTGTGTGCGCTGTGTTGGACAACAGTAAATATGAACAATGAATCTCATCCAAACCTCAAACTTAACCAAACTTAAGCCACAAAATACACGCTACAGCCCTAAATCTGTTCCTGTATGTGGATGGAAAACTAGCTGTGCAGACCTGGAGAGGGAGTGGAATGGCAGAACACTTGTTGCAAGTATTCTGCCGTTAGGAGTGATTCTTGGGCTTTGTTTTTTTGGTGACTTTTCCAACTAATAATGTCGTGGGAAGGACAAAAACTGACCAGGGAGAAAACCCTAAAAATATTTGAGGAGCTACTAAAGTGAAGTTTGGAAATCTGATGAGAGCATATCAATCTCTAATTCTTTGGCTATCATAAATTTGTGATACAGTGTGAAGTTTTAGTTACTTCATGAATAATGGACAAAACAAATCCAGGATTCCATGACTTTGTTCTGTAGTCAGTCCTTTCAGATTCGCATGCCCAAATGTGTTAGGTGCTGTCTTTTTTTTCCATATCTTTGGGGATTTTTTACCTATACATCATGATGCACAGCTGAGCAAAACCCGAAGATTTCTCCTCAATACAGCTTTGAATTTTCATTAACCTTGATGGAGTGTCTTTTGTGGGTTTCTACACATCTGTCAGGCACAGTTAAAATTGGGCAGTGGCCTAAAAATTGCTGGGATTATCAGTTGGAGCAAAGAGAAGTGAAGACATATCATATAAACTTTTTTTCCAATTAAAAATCTCTGTTTTAAAGATCACAGAGTAGAATGGCAGTGTGTCCATTTAAAACGATGGTGTAAGAGTAGCCCTGCAGTCCAAATTACAGTTTTTACAGTCAAGACGATATTAGCACAGCTTCCAACGATCACTAACAGTTTTAAGTCTGTAGTGTAAAGTGTAACGGGCTTAGTAGTGCTTTGCTATATCTGAAAGTATATTTTAAATATCTTCACAGTTTAGGTTTGCAGATGGACTGCCTGATGTTAAACAAGAAAAAAAGGGTGAACCTGAAAAAAGGTATATATACTGTGTCCTTCGTGTAACCTGTGATGTTCTGTACGAATGAAATGTGATGTTTTTACTGAAACACCATCAGCATTTTAATTCAATTTTTCTATGCTATTGTGACTATGCAGTAAAGAAAATAAAGATGTGAAGTAATATGACTTCACTGTGCAATGTACAAGACAAGTATAGTCATAGCCTGACAGGACAATAGAGGTTATTTTGTCCTCTGGCTGGTGATGAAATATATCCACTTTATGCCAACATCTCACCTTGGCATCTCAGTGTAAGCATAGCATAAGATACATTTCCAGTCACCACAGCACTTACCAGAACTTGAGGAAGAAAAAAAAAAAAAGAAAAAAATCAATTAAACTTCCAGCTTTCTTTTCTGCCTCTTTGGATTTTCCAAAAAGATCTCTTCCAAATTCAGGCTGACAAATATTTGAACAGCAGTAGAAAAAGGCATTTAAAAACATGGCATGTGCATGTGCTTTACTGTTCTGCTAGCTTCAAACTGGGCTTACAGTGTTTACTGTAGGCAAGACTTAAAGTGTCAGATGAAGAAACTTCCATTCTACATTAGCCCAAAAATGAAGCAGAGTAACACTTTGTAGAAAAAGTATACTTAACTGATGGAATACTTGAGTAATTAGAGAGAAGTAACAGCTATTTCAGAGTTATTTTCACAATAATCAAGAAACCTTAGCTGACATAGAAGAGGGTATTGCTATTTTCCAACACCAGTCACATTTCTGTGACAGACTTGGAAGTGTATCAAAAGTCCGTTAAATGGAGAATTTTGCATCTTTTCGTTAATCCGCTAGAGAGCTCCAAGCTCCTCCTTCTGGTAAAGTACCCGTTTAAATTTACCTTAGTAGCATAAATAGTTCTTTATGCTATAGCATAAGTAGATTACACTGGATAAAATGTGTTTGTGCAAGTGATGCTGCATTACTTCACTTGCGTAGTTGAAACGCAGCACACTCTGTGGTTAGAGAAAAGAGGCATTTGGAGTCAAACTGTTTTCTCTAGTTTTACTCAGAAATGTTCCCATTGCAGATTTTCATGTAGACAAAGACATAGTTACTGTTCTTATTTAGCAAACTCCACTTCTAGTGATGCTGTTACTGAAAAAAGAAATTTATTGTAGAGCTATATAGTTTATAGTTCCTGGCAAAATTGTGTGTAGTTTCACGTCTAGATTAAAAATTAGAGCTGAGATTGTGATCCTGAAGGTAAGCTGCTAGGAAAATCCTGTTGTCTCAGATCTGAGGCTGGCATCACAGGGAGGCAGAAAAAAAATTTTACACGGTAACTTGAAAATTCTGAGTAACAAGATGTGCAGATTTTGTTCTTCTGGAGACCAACACAATACATTGACTAGAATAAAAATAAAGGCTGATACTGAAGAATTTGGGTTTATTAGATGCAATTCTTCTCTGCCATAGCCTTTTTATTTCAAACTGTGTTAAAAAACAACCTGCAATTTAGGAAAGATCTGAATTATCCTGGCTGTGAGATGTGTTAAATAGCTAGAATGTGCCCCCCATAGGGGACACCAAGTCTGTGTCTGTCTGCAAACAGCAAGCAGGCTGAGATGTCCTTTGTACTGAACCTTGATTCTTAATTGAAGGGGGGAGGGAGATCTGATAGAAGGGGATTATTTTTTCTCTGGCTTTATTTACAAATGAGAAAGAGATCACCAAGTGTTTTGCTAGCAATATTTGCAGCTTATTTTGGAAAACATCACATTTTTGTAGTTGAATTATCTAGAATAGACATATTTGGGAGTATTTAAATGCAGAACAGTCTTTATTTGGAATTCCCTTTGAAATCACCAAAGTCTTCTGCTGAGTAGAGTCAGTTATTAGGAGGGAAAACAGTTGGCTCTTCAGATGTAATTTCAGAAGCTTTGTGGATTACTTCTTTGGCAGATATTACATAACAGACTCCGTGAAAAGTATATGCTTCTTCAGAGGTGATAGAAATAATTTCAGTCCTCCTGTCAGCATAGTGAAAAAAAATAGAAGTGGTTCCCTGGTGCCTTTTCTACTTATTTATTGAATTTCATATAGTTACATTTTAGGACAGAACCAGGAAAAGAGAGTAATGAAAGTAAAGGTGTTGGGACTGCTAGCTATTTAAATTTGCAGCAAGTTTTTAAGTGTTCTGTAAATTGCTGAAGAAGTTCTCATCTTTTGTACGCTTAATCCCCCTTTTTAGGTGTTTAGTATATGGGAGAAGCACCTGTTTGATTTGGTTAAACACATTTTTTTGTGTTTTTTAATACTGAACAGTGTCTGTAAATACAAAGATCCTCTGAACTGTGAATTGCTGTCAGGATTGCCATTGCATGCCCCAAAAGTAAATGCCCTCAGTGAAGCTACAGTGATGAAACCCCGGACAAGTGGTATCGTATGCTCTATCAATGAACCCTCCAGAACGTATTTTTCCATGTGTTTTATTTACCTATAAAATCTTAAGGAACGTCTTCAGTTCCTGAAGGCTTTGGCTGGAATTTGTTTTGGTTTGCATACACAGAAGCAAAAATGAAGCTCTCATGTAGTAGGTTGGCAGGTGTTTTTGGTTTGGGTTCAGCTTTTTAGCAGACTCCTATTTGGTAGGGTCAAACAGCAATCATTCTGTCTTGGTATTTGTGGTTCTCAGATAATTTAATGGTATGGCAATGCCTGCATTCCAAGTATTTTGACACATTGTGTTTGAGCCATGTTATTGGCAATTTGTTTTTCTGGATTTGTGGTCAGAGAATGTGACTGCAGGTTTTCTTGGTTGGTTGCTACCTGTCACAAAACTTGACTAAGGGATTTGCCCACTTTGCCAAAGGTCAGAACTTTCTAGTTTATACCAGTTCAAACATTTGTGAAGCAGTCACTAGACTGGATCAAGGAAATGGTCTAGATTTAAAAAGCAGCACTTCATTTTGACCTGGTACATTTCACAACAGGGACAGGTACCTAAGTGTCTCTGCCACCAGATGTAATGTAATGGAACTGTAGCCAAAGTTTCCTTCTCTTTTTCTCTGCACAAAAGAACTCTGACATTTAGCCTTACATAAATGCATAGCTTTATTTGGCATACAAGATAGAGAAAAACAGGAATTGATTACTTATGGATAGATCCTGTATTCTGTTTCTTTGCAACAGCTGTTTTGGAAATTAAGGTTTTTAGAATTAGTGGTTAATATGGATGTTTATAAACATGGATTTCCTGAATTGAGATCAGTGGCAGAGGTTCTCGCTTAGTTGCAAACTATACTGTCAGTCTGAGTTTGCAGAACAATTTTATCATCGTTTCATTTAACAATATTTTCAGGAAGTGCAAGAAACATAGATGCTATAAAAAGCAACTGTGAATTATGTCTCTAGACTATGGTAGTTTGAAATTGCTCATGTCTTTGGCCTTAAAAGTGTATACACATTTTGAAGAGTTCTTCTAAATCTTTTTTCTTAAAATCATTTGAAACAGTTGCCAGAGCTCTTTCTGTGCTAGGAGAGGGCAAAATAGCCTTTTTTTTCCCCTGGAACTGTGCAGGCAGGATTGGCTATTTCACTTCAGTGCCTGCTCCCCTATAAATCTGACATACAGTCAGTAGGGAGAGTACAAACTGTTGAAAGGACCTGGTCAGAAACTCTGTGCTGTGGGAATGGCGGGAATCTGGAGGAAAGACTTTGAGCTCAAGTTCCCAGTGGCATTTTTCTGCAGCTAGTGGTTGACCATTTTCTCGGTCTTTTTCCTGTCACTAAATTTATCCAGTCCTGAATTTACCAAATTGCCTGCCATAACTGCACAAAATTACACAACTGTGACAGTACATAACATTCAGATATTTAATTGTTATATATTATATTTCTCCTTCTTATCCTGTGATAGTCCTGTCTGTTTAGAGAGACATGCAGATGAAGAACCAGCTACATTGTGCAAGTCTCTAGTAGAACATGCATCATTATTGGATGCTCTTCAGTAATTACAGTTTGTCAGAAAGGGCTACACACCCTGCCTTTTGAATACCCAGTTCTTTCAGGGGGCTAGATGGGAATCCTAGAAAGCAAGGCATTCAAAAGCTCTTATTTCTCTTTAGATGTGGAGTTGAAAAATTGAACTTCTATCTTCCGTTAACATTACTCATTTTTTCAGAGAAAGAAATCTGTTCTCAATAATAATTAAAGTTCTAAAACCAAGTTTCATGGTTAAGAAACCAGTAACTTAACATTGGGCTTAAGCTTCATATTGCACTGCTTAAAGCATAGGGTATGAAAGGTTTTATTTCAGTTCTCGAAAAATAGTTTAATTTTATGGCTAATGATGTGGGAATGCAAAGATTAGTGATAAAGTGGGGTGGTTTTTTCCCTTTTGAAATTAAAACTTCTGGATATTTTTATTCCATTTCTTATCTCCGTAAGTTAGATTAGAAACCTTGGATAAGTATTGAAGTTTTTAATTTAAATGTGCTTACTCTTGGAAGTTTTTGTAAGGTCTCAGTTTTAGGATAATTAAGAAAACTAACTTAAATTACGGGCTTTAGATTGTATTAATAAAATTTTCATTAATCATTGCTGTGACTTGAAGGATAAATATAAAGGAAAATAAAATAAATGAGAGTGGTTTCAGTATGGTTTCCTTTTACATGATCCATTTATTGCGCTCATCCTAATTTTTAGATTACAGATTTTCAGGAAAAAGTCCTTTACTGACATTGCAAAAGTATGGAGATTCTGAGCCATGGAAGATGGGAAAAAATGCAACTGTGAGTTGTTAAATCCTTAATGATTTCTGATTCTTTGGCACTAGTGTTATTATGGATATTCAGACAATTCTCCGTATATCTACTCAAATTATGAATCTGTGTATGCTTATGTTTCTGCTCCTCTAAAGATGTGGCTATTGAGTAAAGACAATTTCTGAGAACAGTACTGATGAGGGGGCAGCTATCCGCGGTGGAGCTTTGTTGATTTTTATTTCCAGCTTAAGCAAAATCAAATAATGCTTTTTGCTTTATTGTTTTTGTAGAACTGAATAGCAGACAAGATTTCACATGTTCAAGACAGACTGAATTGTCCATTATGTTGGGCACTGAAAAAGGGGAAAGGAAATTGATGCCCCAGTATTCTCAGACTGTTACCCAGAGCCATGCAGGACTTTGTCACCTTTCTTCCTTCTCTGTACTCATTGTCCATCTCATTTAGTAGTTCTTGCATTTTCTCTGTCTGTGGTGTTCAAGACAGATTTTTGTCATGCTAGACACTAACACAACATGACACAAGGGATTGATCTTGGTCTGCTTTGAAGTGCTGCAAATACAGTATAGAGATGAGGGTTGTTTCAAAGGTTTAATTGTAGATGGTGTATTTTTTGCTTTTGTGTAATTTGTAGCTATTTTGAAATTCTAAAAAAAATCAGCGTGTTTGCTTTAAAAAAAAAATTACCTGTTGAGTTTTTTCTGTGTGTTTTAATTTTTATTTTAGGCTTCTTATTCAGTCCAGTGGATTCTCGACAAGATTGAATTGCCCCGTAAATATTGCAGATTTTATTTCATGACTTTGTGTGGGTGTGAAAGAGCAAAATGTTGGTTTTGGCATGTTCCTGATCAAGGGGATGAAAAGGTAAAGAGATCTGTTGAAGAAAGGAACAGATTGTAAGTGTGAACACTGTTTGGATGCAAAACAACATCTCCTTTGTTCATTTATATATGTAAAGGGAGTAAATTTCAGAAATTGATGGATCAAAAAAATGGTGAGAAATTCTTCCTCTCAAGGTCTTTTAAAGTTCTTTTTTTTAAGAAATGATATAATTTTGAACTAGTAGACTTTTTAAGAGAACAGACATCAGCAAAAAACCAAGAATTAGGCTGTACGAACACAGAGTAGTAGAATGGGGAGATTCTGAGACCTTTCTATCCCAAGCACTGGAGACCTGTAAGCAAATCCAGACTTTGTACGTATTCTTAAAGTCAAAAGCCATCTATGGTATATTACTTTCTGCAAGTTTTGTGTAGCAGGAGCACGTGTGTTTAAAAGTGCTGTAATCTCCTTGAACGGAACAACAATTCTCATAATATTTGCAAGCCAAAATACTTTCCAGTGGTGGACAAAGTAGATGCGTTTTCAAACCATTTAACAAAGAAATCATGAGTCTCCAATACTTCAAAGAACTGTGCAAGGCAAGCTAATTGTGCTGTCGTGAATAAGATTTTGGAATTGGCTGTATGAAACCAAGACTTAGGTGGTTCTGTAAGCCACCTGGAGGCAAACAAAAACATTAAAACAACTGAACAAAGACAAATGCCTAAAGTTGTCCTCATCAGGTCTTTCAAGATTTATTTCTTACCTGCCATCTTACTGGTATGAGTACAATTTTATCATTGGTGTCAATAACTAAGAAATTACAGAATCAAAATATAAAATATAACTTGTGGTGAACCTGTTAGACATAAAGAGTTAAAAAGTATCATCTAAAGGACCTTATACATCTCCTTGATATCTTAAATATAATGTATCAGAATTGTTAAGATACATCAATGTAATTTGATTTTATTTTTCTTTTTTTTTTTTCTTTTTGTCTCAAAAAAGTACTGGCTGGAGAGGGGGGGTTAATGACTTGTAACCCCTTTGAAAACTTACATGACAGCTTAAAAATACTAAGATCATTTGAGGGTAATTTTGTATGGGAGGTTTTCCCTTTTCCTCAATTGTAGAATATCTTTGGCTGTAGTGAATATCAGTAATTTTAATCTAGTTTGTATGAATTACCATGGTTTGTAGTGCTTCATTATATAGACACACTGAAGAATTAAATTATTTGTCTAAAACTATTAAAAATCTATTCCATTTAATTTTACTTGTGGTGCAGCACTCCAGCATACTTGCTGTTCTGCCCACCAAACCTAGCCTAACCTTCTTGGTAGTCTGGGAGTATATTTTGGGGTTTCTTTGTGTATTTATTTTTTTTTTTTTTTAGAACTGTCCATTTAAAAATGATAATAGGCCAGGCACCTCATGGTGGCACCAAAGTACATAAATGGAAGACAGGTAAAACAGCAACAAAGTCATGTAGTCAAATACAGGGGAAATAAATCTCTTTAGGACCTGTTACGCAGACTGGTGGTCCACTTGCCTAGTACTGTGGTTTCAGTGACGACTGTTACAGGAATTTTTGAAGAGAAATACTTTTCCCCATAATGGATATTCCTTCCTTTTCATTAAGTAACTGGTTGATGCTTAAAGGCATAACATACTAGAATTTAACACTCCTCACAGTTGTGGTTGATCACACAACACAGCAGTGATTTAATTCATAAAAACATGATATGTTTTGAAAATCAGCATACTTTTGACCTCAGCAAGTCCTACAAGTTACAAGTTTTTATTTTTCTAAAAAAGGCTTTTAATTTAAAACAGTGAAATCTCTTTTATATTAGGCAAAGTAAACAAAACTATTAAGACTGTGTTTTAAATACTCCCCAAAGTGTTAAAAGGGGGAGGATCTTAACAATGTGTATCAGTGTATGATGCGGGCGAGGGGGTGAAGAAGATGAAGCCAAACTCTTCTCAGTGGTGTCCAGTGAAAGGACAAGAGAGAGTGGGCATAAATTGAAATTACAGGAAATGCAGTTGGACTTCAATGACACTTCAGACTGTAGCATAGATAATAATTGCACAGTTGAATAAGTGGTTTGAAAACATGTTTTCTGCAAATAGTAGTTCTTGGTCTGATTTTATTTTAGTTTTATGCACCTACTTATGAACTTTTTTGGACTCGTATCCACTAAAGAAATGTTTAGGTTTTGTGAGTTCTTACTATCTTTGTTTTCTTGATCCTGTGAACCTCTAACTGGAAACAAACAGGATATAAAATAGGAAGATTTCTGTCTTCATTAGTGTAGTCTTGCAACTTCTGGGCCTTGGGTGTATGCTTCCGTTGTGGCTTTTTTTTAATCTGACTTCCTAAAGAAATGAGACTTACGCTGTCTCTAACTGCCTTTAAATAACTTTTTAACCTGTTGGTCAGTTTCAGCCATGTTTAATATGGAGAGTGTGTCTCAAAGCTGCCACGGGGGTACATGAACAAAATCTCTTGTAAAAAGGATCCTGGTTTTAGTCTCACTGAGCAAAGGGCTGCAGCATGGGGTTTTCCTGCTTACTAAATATCCGAGTGCACACTGGCTGGGAGATGCTGAAGGATTTCATAAATTCTGGTGCTTGTTCTTCTGACATAAGTGCCTCTGTGTTGCTCTAGTAGAGTTGTGTTTTACTGGGCATTTGGTTGCTTGTATAAAATACATAGTGCTTTTTTACAGGTTTTATTAAATTGTCATGTTAAATGAGTTGTGGAATCAACTGACAGGTGACCGAATAGTGAGATCTGTACTACCGTCTGAAAATGGGAATCGTTTCTTTCATGTACATCTCTTTCATGTACCTTCATTCTAAATCTATCACAATTAACTCAGAATTTAGAGAATCTCACATTTTTACATGGTCTGTAGGTTCAGTTACACTTTTTGTAAATTGAAACAGTTGAATCAACTGAAGCCTCCTAGAAGCTTTAAATGAAGAACACAGTTTCTTTTATGAATGTAATGTAACATGTCCCATGATTAAATACTACTACAACTGGATTTTCCAAGCAATTTCACTAATGCTTGGAACAGTCAGAGCTCCAGGTGCAATCTTGGCTTTTTTTTTTCGGAGTCAGTCCAAAGGAGGAGGAAAACAGATTCCAGAAGAAAGCAAACTAATTTACATACTGTAAGCACATGCTAAAGTTTTATTTGGAAATGCCCTCAACCACCTGGGACTGTAGATTTGGATTAAATGAGTTAGCCCATTGCCAAGTGACACTGCATATATATTAATGGTCAAAGATTCTACATGATTTTCTGAAAGGTATATCTTCGACTGTAGTTCAACAACATTATGACACTGTTTCAAAATAAAAAGATAAGCTTTATATTCAACATACACGTACAATTTTTGTGTTGTTTGACTTGATGAACTGAACAGATCAACAGTTTTAAGAAAAGAAAGATGTCTTGGCCACAAGCCAGTATCTTCTGTTTTGGTGATAATTCATTTGCTGTGTAACACACTCCATGAGTGCATCCTGCCTAATTTTGAAGTTGCGTGTAAAAATAAACCCAACTCAATTCTGTAATACCACGACTACTAGTTGAGGGGTTTTGTGTCTCTTGATTTTTCAGTTTCACAAAACCATATTAAATATGACTCATTTACATTGTTGTGCAGAAAGACTGTGAATGTTCCAGAAGTGACAAAGGATATCAAAGGGTGGTTGGTTTTTTTCCTGACTTGGAATTCTAAGATTTAATCTCACTAGTCTTTATTTCTTCATCTGCAGAGATGAAGCAAGATATGTAAGTATCACAAAGCTAACAGTTTGAAGACATTAAGAATGTTCCAATACTGAATAACATATTAAAATACCTAGGTGTGGATTTTTTTTTTTTTTAATCAAGTGGATCTGGGATGAAATGGTTCATTAAACCATTCTGAGTTAGTTCTGAGTTTTTTCTTGTATGTTCTTAGGAGTGACACTTTGTGATGATTGGTGTTGCTAACCTCATTTCTAGATGATTTTTTGACTCCTTAGTTGGTACATTCTTGTAGTTTTTGTTTCCCTTTCTCTGTTTACAGTGTGACACATTTATACTAATTCCAAAGTAACTGTAGTTTCAAATTCATTTTTTTGTTTGCTGTGAGTATATACACATGAATGCAGTGGTGATCACCGGAGCTCCTTTCCCAGACATTTAATCTACGTTATTTTTCTATTAGATTTGCTGTCCTTTTGACAGCGCCTTTGCCTACAGACCCAGTTACCTTGTTAGACCATTTGTCAGTAGGTGTGGGTTAAATAGAAGCAATGTAAAGCTTGTTTCCTTATAGAACTCATGTTTGTGGATAGTTCTTTTGTTTGTCATAAACTGACGTAACATTTTACTATGGGGGTTTTTTTCTTCTTTTTCTAGATTTGCATGGCAATACTTAGGACATACATTGATATTAAAGATTCAGGCCTTCTAAAACGTGCAGGTATGACACAGTAGTAGCTTTTGATGTACCTTTGATACTTAGCTTATTTAAAGCAAATTAAATAGGCTGTCAGGAGAGAAACAGGTGCCACTACAGCAGTGAATAAGAAGTTCTGATTTTGAAGGAATACATCCAGTACCTGTGTTTTCATGTTCCAGTTTGCCCTTGAGTCTAGGTATTTAAATATGCAGTTATCTCAGGAGGTTGTTATAAATCTTGCTTCCACAGAAAATGAACTTAGCCTGAATGGAACTAGGCTTGAGAATAGAAATGAGTAACTGGGGCAGGGGGAAGGTTTGACAGAACCAAAATTTTGTTAAGGCGCTTTTGAACACCCTGGCCAAACATCACAAATCCAAAAACTTTAGGCTTAAACTCTTGAAATGAAGTGCTGTTACAGCACCCAAACAGCTTTAGTTTAGTCCTTTCACTTTACCATATATGCAGACTGTTACAATTAATGCATTTTAGGGGCTGTAGTTGATTCAGATCCATCTGAGCTTTGGAGTTGAGTCAGAAAGGGCTAAATTTTACTCTGGACAGTCATTCCTTTTGTACCTGTCCTGAGCAGTCTTAATTTTTTGAAAGCTTATTAGAGTATAGTACAGTGCGAATGTGGGATCCAGTTGCACTCTGTGTAGTAATGTTCCCATGCTGAAATTCTGAGCATTGTAATGCAGACAACAGTGGGTACAGTACAGTACGTATCTGTCAAAGCTAAAACTGGAACGTGTTGTAAGACCATCCACCATGGTAACACTGCACTTCACTTCCTAGAGCTTCACGTCTGGAAGGGCCCCATTACCTGATGCGCTTACCAAATGTAACCTGGTTTTGTGCATTTTTCTTGTGCTGCACCAAATCAGCTAAGCTTTCTTGAAACCCACAGGGCTTATGGTGTTCAGCTCAACAACATGAGCTATTTCAGAATAGTCAGTCTCAGTCTACTAAGGTTAACACTATATCCAAACTGTATCCTTTCACCCATTTGTCCTCATATTTCTGTCCCAGAATATCCTGGATAATTAAGGGTTCTTACATTTCATTTAAAATTTAAGGAAGTACCTTGTTTAAATAGATAGCATCAGTTACCCTAAAGTGAAATTAATTTAATTGCTTTTTCAGTCCAAATATTTGTGAAATACTACAGAGAAGTTCTTCCTGGTGTGGATTTTACTTCTCAAGTGCTGAATGATCTTCTCGTTTCTTTGCTCGACAACTGTTTGTTGTGGGAAGTATTTCAGATATTGAATGTAACTGTACAAATCAATACACTGGTAGGTGACCTGGTAATGTTTTTTAAACCTTTGATCTAGTTGCTTAGGCTTTTTTAGTACTATGCCATTTGTAGTAATAAATTTGGTTTTACTCTGGTACTTAAACTGGGGGGG
>Ga0065711_1004324_pt1 | contig 24780 bp, 15 predicted proteins | sample Hoacrofraction12_FD_59098 | JGI IMG/M metagenome (GOLD analysis project Ga0065711, IMG submission 59098) | Hoatzin crop microbial communities from Cojedes, Venezuela - Epithelial fraction 12 v2 (version 2) | ecosystem: Host-associated > Birds > Digestive system > Esophagus > Crop | place...
CCCGCCTGTGCAGCCTGCTGTATGTGACCCTGCTTCGGCAGGGGGGTTGGACTAGATGACCCACAGAGGTCCCTTCCAACCCCTACTATTCTGTGATTCTGTGATTCTGAGGTGCTCCAGGCACTGCAGCGGAGATTCCCCTGCAGCCCATGGAGGTTAACAGTGGAGCAGATATCCACTTGTGTGAAGCCTGTGGAGGACCCCATGCCAGAGCAGGTGGATGCCCCTGAAGGAGGCTGAGACCACATGCAGACCCCACACTGGAGCAGGCTCCTGGCAGGACCTGTAGACCTGTGGTGAGAGAGAAGAGCCCATGCCAGAGCAGGTTTGCTGGCAGGACCTGTGACACCGTGGGGGACTCATGTTGGAGCAGTCTGTTCCTGAAGGACTGCATCCCATCAAAAGGACCCATGCTGGAGCAGTTCGTGAAGAACAGCAGCCTGTGGGAAGGATTCACATTGGAGAAGTTCATGGAAGACTGTCTGAGAGGGACCCCACACTGCAGCAGGGACAGAATGTGAAGAGTTCTCCTCCTGAGGAAGAAGGAGAGACAGAAACAACATGTGATGCACTGACCACCACCCCCCTTCCCCGTCCCCCCTGCACTGCTGGGTGAAGGGGGTAGAGAAAATCTGAGTGAAGCTAAGACCAGCAAGAAGGGAGGGCTGAGGGGAAGGTGCTTTAATATTTAGTTTTTATTTCTAATTATCCTACTCTGATTTGGTTGGTAACAAATTAATTTTCCTCAAGTCAAGTCTGGCTTGCCTGTGATGGTAATTGGTGGATGATCTTTCTGTCCTTATCTTGACTCACAAGCTTTTTGTTATATTTTATCTCCCCTGTCCAGCTGAGGAGGGGAGTGATAGAGTGGCTTGGTGGGCATCTGCCATGCAGTCAGGGTAAACCCAAACCAACACTGCAGGACAAGCTGGTCCTCTGTGTCTGCTGGCCTTTGTGGTCATTAAGACAGTCTCTGAAGATGAGGTTGTGTGTCGGTGTCTTGGGTGAGAAGGTTTTTTTCAGTATGGTCATCCTCAAGGTGGACATATGAGAACAAAATCACAGGGAATAGAAAGCAGAATAGTGTTGCCCTTCTCCATTTAGGAGAGAGAGGGAAATACAATTCATGGAGATGAGTTGGAAGGGAGAGGGTTAGATCCAAAGTAGGACTTGCACATCTCAGACATTTCTCGGAGCACAGCAAAGACACAGTAAGGACCAGGTACCTCGCTAAATTTAGTGATAGCAGCTTTATTTTTAAAACACATTCAAATGCAGAATGCATGCTGCTAGACCAGCTTTGTGCTGGAGCACTCCCCCAGGCTCCTGTCTGAGCTCTCCTGTTACTTCATGGACTTAAAACCCATACCACTCACTCCAGAAGGGCAGTTAACAGCCAAGGTGGGAAATGCTGTGTTTTCTTCCCTTTGACTCCCTGTCTTTTTGGAGGAATTTGAACAGTACTCAGTAGTTAGCATACAGCAGACTCAGGGTTGTAGTCCAGTGGTAAGACCACTCCCCAGGCCCTGTAAAGCCATCTCCACTTTTATGATATCATCTATTTGCTCTACTAGCCCAGTCTTGATTGTTTAAATGCTCCCCCACTGAACACACAATACATAAAGTCATAACTCGGATCTTAATGAAGCTCAAGGACATCAATGGAAATAATTAGACTGACTTAAGCATCTAATTCTTGTGATTGATGTACTGAGTACAGGGCTGGAAGACCTGGGCTGCATTCTTGAAATTACTTAGAAATTTAACTCCCCGCTCTCCACTGATGCTGAAAGGAGAAATTTTTATTTCTCAGGCAGTCCTTAGTGGATCTCCCTTTAGGGTTGTCACCTAAGCACAGCCCTAGAAATGCTGCTGTCCTCTCTGTTGTACCCGAGCTCCCCCACCTGTGCAACAGGTTACCTACACAAAACAAATCAAGAAGTCCCAGTTTAAATGGTTTATTTGAGGCTTAGATGTCTTTTTTTTTTCTTTCTTCTGATCACAAATGATGATTTAATTGCCTCAAAGGTATTCTACATTTGGAACAGTGTGCTTTAGTAAGATTTGTAGTATGGTACTTCGTTCACTGGGGAGTAATACTGCAAGGGTTTCACATTCAACACTGAGTGTCTGAATTTCTGATGAGACAAGGGTCACTAGCGGCATTTCCGTTACCTGATTATGTGTGTGAATTGCAAATGCACACCTAGTCAAAGTAATGCAAGTCCCACTTAAAATTCCTTTTTCTTATATTTTTTACCAGTTAAGCCAGAATGTGAGCTGAAAGAGGCATCAGCTCATAGCAAGCGGGTTCAACACTTCGAGATAATACTTATACAACATTTAGCACATTATTTTCCCTGAGGCACTCTCAAATGATCCATGACTTTATAATGTATGTAAAGTGGTTTGAACACATACACAGAACAAACTGCTACTGCTGCCTTATTATTAAATTTGGGTTATTATTACCATAAGTGCTTGTATTAGTATTATTAGTAGTAGATGATAGGGCTTATTATGAAAAAATTGTTACAAGTTTTAGTAATTGTTAAAACTGCTCCCATAAGATACTTTGTTCATCTGTCCATTCATCCTAGGTCACATAATGTTCCAAGCCATCAGGAGGTTTGGGGTTTTGTTTTCTATCAAGGCAAAAATATAAAGAAGAAATTGCTTATTCACAATTTGGTGAATAATAAAGATAATGAAGTCTTATAGAACACTTCGGCTAAACACAGATGTTGGACTTTCTCCTGCACACACATATCTTTGCATTTTTATATTGCCATAGAGTTGGAAAATAGTGCTCTCAAATATTTTCAGAGGGAGAGGGATGTCAGATAAGATGAAAGAAGTGATTTTGGTCCAAACACCTCTTGCAGTGAATAAACCTGTATTTAAAATTTCATTTAAATTGTGTCAGTTCCCATTTCTCACCACCATTTAATTCTTAATGCCATTCAATTTGCCACCACTATGCACCCAATAGTTATTATTTTTTTTATCATTGTGTTTTTATACCAAGCTTGGAAATGTAAGTGTGGTTCTGAGATTGCTTGTCACTTGTCTTACAGAGAACAATCTCTCTATTGCTGTGCTTGATTACTTCTGATGAGACTTTGGCTGGAGTGAAGCAACACCATTAACATCCATTGCAGGATATTAGATTTATATTTGTCCAGGATCATGAGTTAACTTCAGAGTGACTTTGGTAACTAGTATCAAACTGCCAAGAGCTACTTGGCCTTGGCCTTCCAAAGAGGTTATGTGGGAGTTAGATCAGTTTATACTCATAGAGATATATATATCCATGCCTTAGTAAAGAGACTTGCATTACTATATTAATTAATAACTCAATTATAAGAAAAACAAAACAATCCCTTATTTGTGATGGCATTCATTCAAGAAATTACCAGTTAGGCATTTGCCTGACTCTGCTGGCTTTAAAGAGTGTGCTTAAGTGCGGTCTGGAAGAGGGATGCTTTCGTGAATTGATTTATATCTCCACTGTTCAAAGAAATCAGAGTTGGTTCTACTTCACTATCTCCAGGTCACGAACACAAGGGACAGAAACATACTAACTCAGATCCACACACTTCACAGATGCTGCATTTCTGTTAGTAAGCCCTGTAAAACCATCACATCTGGGAGAAAGAACAAACAACCTCCTCCCGTATCTCACTGCATATTTTACTTGAATTTTCAATCCCCTACTAGGTAAGGTTTCTATACAAGACTGCATTTTGCAGCACAGGTATTCATGGATGCTTCATCATGGGAGAGCAGTGGTCATCTAGCAGACCACTACAAGAGCACTTCCAGAAATTCTCCGATAGCCTTGTGGGGTGGCACTCTGATGACTTCTTAGGCACAAATGACTCCCAAAGAGCACTGGAGTAAAGAATTACAGAAGCACTTTCCATGTTGAATTGTCCAACGTCTACCTCTTCTTGTGCAGTCTTAGCGAGTTTAGTTCAACAGACATGTTTAGAGTGATTTCCAAAATTATACCCCAGTTCACTGGTCTCAGTGCTGCTATTGTGTTATGTAGAAAGGGCAAAAAGAAAAGCAGGAAAATATGAATCCGGATCTGGGAAGAACTGAGCCTCCCTGCTTTTTCCTGTGTGAATTTTCCTAACTCTTTTTTTTCGTGTTTTTCTGCATGTGAATTTATACATTATCTTCCACATAATACTACAGGGCACTTTTTTGTTACATATTAGTTTGGATGTAAAGTTCTGTGATGATCTTACAAATTGGTAGTAATTAAGAGAAAGAGAAAAGGAAAGAGAGAGAAAATGAAAGAGAAGTTAAGAGGAAGAATAAAAGGGAGGGGAGGAGGGGGAGGAAAGGAAAGAAAAGAAGACAGGAAGGCAGGAAGGAAAGAACTTTCATAATGAAGTTCTTCAGTAATTTACTTCTGAAATGATATTTTTTTCCAAAATTTACTTAAAGAATTATCAACTCTAAACCCAGATGCTCCTATTGGAGTCAAACAAAAAGGTTTGCAAAATCAGAAAGCTCATTTTGTGGGACTATTTAACAGCAAAGCCTTTTCATTTCATGGATTATTTCAATATAGTTCCCTATTTTCCTATATTTTCAGCTTGACTGGGGAATTAAAAACATCCGTACTCATTGAAATATATAAAATTTTTGAGGTGCCCAGACAGAACAATAAGGGTCTGTAAGTCAGCCGCCTTGTTAAGTCTTACCTCTCAGTATAGGGTCTGTAAATTAAAATGTCAGAGGTATTTGAAAATATTCACAGCTAGGGCCGGGAAAAGTGTTCATTTTTACTCCAGGTGCAAGAGGACTCCATTCTGCATTAATACAACTGGAGTGTGCATTACTGTCCAGGTGCCTGGCTTTGTTTCAGAAATCTCAGCCATCTAGAAGAAACATTTCACGGCACCTCCACCACTACATGATAAATTGTAGGAAGGGTTTAAGCTTCGTATAAAATTGTTTTTCAGAGAGTAAAACAATACTCACCGGCCTCTTTTAATTTCCCTTCCCCATTTGTATGGCTGATACATGCCTACCATGTCACTTTAGAAAGTACTGTATTTTCTGCCCTAGTGCCATTTTAACATTCTTAATCCCAGCAAAATCAATGACTGTCCAACAGACTCTACATCAGGGAGAGCTTGAAACCTCTATTTGTTTGTTATAAACCAATAGTCTGGAAATCATGAGAGCTACAAATAAGGATTGATGTGCTGTGCAGTCTGGCACAAAAAGAAAAATGGCCTTGGATCAGTAAGGGGAAAACACGGAATGAAACCGAGCAGCAGAGGACACACTTTTCACAGAATTGGGACTGGAAACAATGTTGTATCCCTACAACTTTGTTGCATTGTCTTGAAGCTCTGGCCATTCAAGATTTTGCTAATGAGATTTTGTAAAAAAAACTATTTTTTTCTGATTATCAGAAAATATGAAAGGAACATGGGGTGTAAGTTTATTTTTTAGTAAAACATCTTTTCTTGTTTTAAGAAAAATTAGTCTAGCTTATAGGAAGAGGTTCCTAAGTTTTAGCTGTTTCTCATTATCTGATTGATCATAGGAAAACAGGCTTTCCTGTGAAATCTCTGGAAACACAACTTTCACCTAATAATAGACTATTTAGGTTTAGTGATATTGGGTTAGCATACCAAAGATCCCTACAAGCCTGTAAAAGCACCATGTTGTGTTGATGGTCTATATATTATAGGTATCAATTCTCCTTAAAAAATACAGGTGGTTTTAATAATGCAATGAATGCTTGTGTCAGTAGTACAGGTTGAACTCCAGGCCAGATAATCCCTCCCATATATACCTGCAGTGTTTGGATGTTCTAGATCCTCACAACAAGGTTGGAGATCCAGAAGCAACAGGTTTCCATAAGGTTTGTCTTTGTATCCCATGTTTTCTCCATTCTTGAGGTATCAGTGGTAGTGTTAGTCTCTGGTATTTCACCTCTTTTTTGCCATACAATGTCTGACAGAAATATTTGCACTAAAGTGAAAATGAAAAAAAAAAGAAAATACTGCCTGTTATCCTGATTCACCTGAAGGTCAAGAAAGAGTTCTTAATATGGGAAAACCAGGAATTAGTCCCAATGATCCCTTTCAGTTGAAATCATAGTTTAGGAACAGTGGTAACTATCAAGCATGGAATTGTGACCTACCCTGCCGTCAAGGAGTCCAGGGTGCTCAAGCACTCAGCTATGAAGGCTGCCAAGGTGAACAGAGACAGAGCTGGTCATGGGGATCTCAATTCTGTACTAGAGGGGAAGGAAAGGTTATTTAGAATTTCATGTTTCAATATTAAGCGGAAGTACCCAGAAAGCACCCATGGCAACTAAGAGAAAAAAATTATGACCTCCAGTACACAGAAATCTAACAGTACAATTATGCATACAACAAGAACCTTGTTTTCATAGTTATGTCCTCCACATGTTTTTCTCCACCAGATCTCAGTATCTTCAGGACCTCACATGCTCAGATCTGGGACTGGAGAGCTGGCTGGAAACCTCCTTTATGTAGCAAAGACAAAATATAGTGAGGGAATTCCAGTCAACTTGAAAATGTTCTGCATGGACAATGCCTGTCCTCCACAGCCCTGTTTTGTAAGATTACAGCAAGCAACTGGAAATAAAGCCATGACAGTTTTGGATTTTAAACACATTTGTAGGTTTAAAGCACACACTCTTACATACATACCATTGGGCATGAGGCCATGAATCTTGTTTAGTGGGTCGTTATAGTTGTATGTAAAGAGTGAAGATTAAATTAAGCATTGCAGGAAGGTAGTGCATCTTTTCTGGGCAATTACACATACCTTGTATAATCTAATGAGCTGTTACTGGGCCCTAATGGAACATTTAAAGAGAGTTATTGTATTTTTGCACAGTTTGCTGGATTGGAGATGTTAATTTATTTACCAGGGAAAACACCTCTCCCTTTCCCTAGACCCCCACCTTCTTTTAAGAAACCTCCAGAAATAGAAACGCAGCAAGTAGAAAGACTAGAATAGGGAGTAATTGACTCCAACACCATCTAAAAAAGATCAGTTTCACAATATCTTCCCTGGTAGAAATCTACGGTGACAATAATAACAGAGCTGAGCGTGCTCTGCAATAGCTCTGTAAATCCGTAGATTCCAAAGTGCTTTGTAAGGAGGAAAGTACAGAGCATTTCCTACTTTCAGCCTGTCATTAAAAATATTAAAAGGGCCACTGTAACATTCAACTACAATGATTCCAATTTTTTTTTATTACACTACTACTTGAGGGTTTATTTAAACTCCAGAATACTTTCAAACAGTGTTTGAAATAAAATGTTGCGGAGTTATATTTTGCCAATTATTTCATGCATTACATGTACAAAATACAGAGATTAATTTTTTTTGCATGCAGTATTTGGCCTCACATAAATAAAGATCACCACTGGCTTTTAGTAACCCCTTGGACCACAGATTAATTGCATACTATGTAGATAGGTATCAGCAACAACTTCTCTTTAGTTTAGTGGAGGAAACATGCCAGAGCTGGAGCCTCATGTGAAAGCAGGCAAACATCATTTCCCCAACTTATGCTCAATTTTTGCTACAGTCAAAACTGCTCTGTTTCTAGGAAACTTCATCAAGATAATAATTTCAGTCCGGTGTTTTCTGTGGTGGCTTCTGAACATGTCATCCAAATGGGATTTAGAGTCCCCAGGAGTCTGCTGAACCTGAAGGCATCCCCTCTTAGTACAGATAAGACAGAACTGTGCAGCCACTACGGTTCTGCTCCTGTTTTGTTGGCAAATAAAGGAATCCACATTCAAAATTATCAGCTAAGTACCTTTTGTCTTGCCTTTTCTTTCTTTTTTTCTGATAATGATTCCATTAAATCAGTCAAAGGCCAAGAGCAGAGTGGTGCAACAGCTTTCAAACAGACTGTTACAGAGGTGATCTTGCAGCTGCTGAAATGAAAAGAACAATCAGAATCACTCCAGAGTAGTATCAGTGGCTCTGCAGAGAAAGACCTCCTGGGGGGGCTGCCAGCACCTAAAAGCAAGTCAAAAAAACAGAAAGTGGATGTCAATGATAGATATATTCTTTAGAAAAATGTTGTCCCAGAGAGGTACTGAATGTCACAGAGTTGGAAATCAGCAGGTGAGGTGACTCATTTCTTTCCCATTAATTTTCACTGTGCAGGTTAAAGCAAAGAGGTGTTTCCAATGAGACACCTTACAGGTTGAAAAGTTGAGTTTGAAGTAACTTTGCTCCCTAAAGTAAGCAGAATGAGAACTGTTTATGGGAAGGGCAGGAGGAAAACATTCTTCTACCTGTCCTCACAGCATCCCTGACTTTGCTACTTTCCTTTCTACATCAAATTCTCATAAGAAATTGTGAAGATTGTTACAGTACAGGAAATCACCATTTCCCACAGAAAATTATAGTTCTACTTATAATAAGGCAGTCTGTCTTCCATTTTACAGTTGTATTTTAGATTGCTAGTAACTTTGTCTAACTTTCTCCTTTGGCAAACATTTCTCTTACAACATATCTACCTTCATTATTCCTAGAAATTTTTTTAAATAACTGTTCACTTATTTCTGAGACTGTTGTTCATGTCAAGAAAAGACTCTGTTTCTCTGAAACAGTAAAGCACCATCACACTATGCTATGTGACCCATGTGAACAGAAAAATATATTATTTGAAAATGCTCTGAAGAATCTCTTCTCAGTCAGTAAACTCTACAGTCTTTACTGTTCTGTTCTGTCCTGGTTTTGATTTGATGGTTCATCCAGGATCACGACAGAGTGGCTGGGCTTATCTAAACTTAACACCGCAAAGTTTCGTTTCACCTTCCCACCTATTGCAGGCTGGCTGGTGTCAAGGGACACCAATGACCACGTTTCTCGTGTTCTCTTGACATCCATCCTTCCACACTCCCATGAAATAACAGGGAAAAGACACAGAAAGGAGGAAACTCGGTAAAAGAAACAAGGAGAAGATAGACTGGGAAGAATAAAACTGAATACACCCAACAGTAGACTAAAACAGAGAATTTGCTGATACAGAAAGAAGTGGATTGGATAATACCAGCCTGGGATTGATGATACAGGGGAGGGCTAGCTCAGCAGACAGATGAGGCTGGGGCAGACTGGAAGTGGAGCCAGTCTTGGAAAGAATTGAGTTGCAAAGAACAGGTCCAGCAGGAGCTACCACATCAGGGTGAAATAGTGTCTCATAAGACAGAAGGGACTAAGACAGCTAGATAAAAGGGTGAGGGATGCTAGGGAAGTAGGGGGATGAAAATTTGAGAAAACCGAATGGGAAGGAAAAAAAACAGAATGAGCACAGGGACACATTAAACATTGATACGGAAATGGGGGATTTGACTTAGCAGGGAAATGTCAGAGAGACAAGGAACTGAGGCAGAAAGTAGGGTTCAGGACTACTTAAGAAAAAAGACAAGGATTCAGCTAAAAAACTTGTCCAAGCAACGCTGAAACTGAAGAGTAGGAAGATTGGGAGTGAAAAATTAGATGAGGGCAGAAGCAAATGAGACTCATAGGATTAAGTGGGAGAATTTGCAACCATTGAGACCTGTTCCCCTTCACAGGTGAGAAGGGACCCCGAGGAGTCCAGTGCTGTGATTTCCTCTCTGGCCAGATCTGCGAAAGTATCTCAACTCACTTGTGTGCTACTTCCCCATGGCTGACAAATATCTCTGTCCATCTTCTAGCACAAGTGGGAGAATCTAGTGCATTATCCCAGCAGTCAATGGATAATGGACCAGGGAGGTGCATGATAGGTTATACCTGTGTTTGATTGGTTGTATTTCTCAGTTTTCTTAAAAAAAAACAAAACACTAGGAAATCATGTTTCAAAAATACATTAAATTACTATAAATAAGGTAACTCTATCAGCCATACCATAGACATCTTCACAAGATGGGTCTTGTTGGGTGACGCTGTGAGGGATACTGATGCGATGAAGACATGATCCTTGAATATATCTTAATTTTTGTCCTGCAGAAATTTGGTCCAGTAGGCATCTCAGGAATTTGGTTATTTGGACATTTCCAGATGTTTATCAGTGTGGCCATATAACCAGATGCATAGCCACTGCATAAACACATTACATCCAGCTCAACCTGGTTGCAACAAGTTCAGTCCTCATGTGCAACTCAGTGAACATCCACAGATCCCTTTCTCAGGCACAAGTGCAGTGCATCCATCTGTTCCTCAACACACAAGACCAATGAAGCCTGGAATACCATAAAGAATATTCTTCTTTATCCCATACAGTTTTCTTATCCTCAAATCAATTCTATTCATCAACTGAGGCAGAAGTCCTTTGGAAATGGAAAACGTGATCATATGAGTGAAGACTATATCATACTGCATACAGATTGCAAGAGTAAGATAAAGTATAAAGATCATCCTTAGATTAATTCAGGAATTTTCAAACTTTGGAGTACTGATTTTATAACTTTAAAGATGTTATTTTATTATTGCTTTTTCTTTTGTTTAGGCGGCATGGTTTGGGGTTCTTTTGTTTGTTTCTTTTGTTCTGTTTTGTTTTCTCCCTGTGTTGAATATATGAAGGAGATACAGCTGCATTTTTGGGTGTGTATGTCAGTAGATCATAGAAACAGTGCCATCTATTGACATAAGAACGAGTCATCTGTCCCTTCAGTTGTTTAGGACCAATAAAGCCAGAGTTGATCGACTGCTCTGAGGACTTTTTGACTATCCAGTTCTCACGAACAGACTGCACACTCCAGGGCCTGGGAGTTTGTTGGGACAAGATGACTATTCCACCTGAATCTTCCCTTGGCCATGGAGATTCCCGATTCAGCTTCCCAAACATCTGCTAACATGTCCTGCTTCATGCTATACTTTCATTACCTCTCCCTTCTGGCTCCGTGTCCAAGCTTTTGATTTGTTTCAAAAGTCTCTGGAGACAACTCAGCCTCCACTTAAAAAGGAGGATTGCTTTTGCAATTATGGCCAAACCTGTAATCTCTACAGTTGTTTGTTTTGATTTTGTCCTTTCTACTGAGATTTTTCTTTGCAACAAAGCAGGGAAAGAGGAGACAGAAACAGACCATAAGCTAATAGCATCAGCTCCTTCAGCTCTGATGATAGAGGCATATAATCTCAATGGCAATTTCCACCTCTGCCTGGCCAATATTTTTTCACTTTCCATCAATAGCAAAGTCAGTTCATAAACACAAGCTGGAAACTCAAGGTGATGCCAGCCCCACTTTACAGCTGCTGCCTTCAAAGAGAACAATTTTCACTGCGATAACTCAATCAAAGCTTGCATCACCATCCACCAGCCAGGATGTCTGCATTCCTGACGTGGACTCTTCTGGTATTTTGTTACTTTCTGCAGGGAGTTGGAGAAGGGGCCAGTTCTTCCACACCAAGGAAAAATGAACAGGAAAAAGCTATAATGCAGTTGAATGCAGGCACTGAATAGAGAAATGTGCCAGAACTGTTCTTGTGACTGACCCCTGGCTTGCCACACAAATGAGCATGCATTTGCATGAGCAATAAAAATGTAATTAAAAATCAGTAACATATTAAACTCACACTGAATTCCTCAGGAATGTTGCTGCCATTGGGCAAAGAGGAAAATACTATAACAAGATACTAGTAGTTAAAAGCCAATTAAGCATGCCTATTAGTTGTCCATTATCAGCACTGAGTTCTGTAAATAAAAAATATTAATTGCTGTAGGTCATGTTGTTAACTGCCAAATAAATCCATAAATATTTCTTACAGCATTCAATGATAGTTAAGCATGCAACTCATGTATTTACTTTGTTAAAAAAAAAGAAAAAGTATTTTGATTACCTTGAGCTTGAAAAGCATTATAGAAAACCAAATTCCATTGTGTTCTTGTCAAACATTTTGGGTCTGATTTAAAATAATTCTATTTCTTGGACCTGAACTAGTATTTATCTGTCACTGAAATCTAGTTTGATTTCTCCTCTTGCTCCCACCCTGCACGTCTTTTTTTTGTTTGTTTTTTATTCATTCTCTATGGAATGATTCATTCTCTGCTAATTAAAACTGGAGAATTCTGTATGCTATAATTGCCTGTGGGCATCTTCGGTGATTTTCACATGTGACCTTTCATTTTGCATATCTAACTTGGAACACCTTGAAAACATCTTATTTTCTTAGGGCTACTGCATAGTACCTTTCAGAAACAAAAATCATCTGTCATGTCTCTGTCTGAATTCCCCACCTTACAAAGGGAGGCATGCAAACTCATTGATGTCTTTCAGAAATCCTGGCTTCATTGATACTTAATAGCCAATGTAAATCCTTCCAAATAAATGGTCTCATTTCCCATGTCAGTGAGGATTCAGCAGTTCATTTAAACAACAGTGGTGAATGCCCAGTCCATTGAAAATCAGGCCATGTATTTTAGGTGACTACATATAGATTTCAGAACTGCTGAAGGAGATTTGCTCTCCCCATTGAAAAAACAGTCTTTAGGACTGGTAGTAGAGTGCTAATGCACTACATCTGGAACGGCTTAAATTGTGTCTACCAGGACTTTGGACTTTTAAAAAAAAACCCTAAGAAAACGCAGCAATGATGGTCATAACAATGTCTCCTTTTACAACCCTTTTAACCCAGACATTTGCAAAATATGCAAGATATTATACTTTTTCTTTAATTGGGGAAAATTGAAAGCACAAAGTCTAAAGGATTTATGCAAGATGACCCAAGGAATCCTACACAAGGTATTATGTGCCTCTTTAGCCTTGAAGGCAAGTGGTAAGTCTGAGCAAGCCACCTAGGTTCCCACTACTATCTGTTCACAGTGTCAAGCACGTCTCATGGGAGAGGATCCCCATCCAAGACAAGTGTCTAAGGCAGATCAAATATTTGCCACCTGTTTAGTTGCATCTCAGCTAAGGACTTTCCAAGGCCTGTCCTCCAGCCCTGATATCCACTCAAAAAGTCTTACTATATGCATCCTGTTAAACTCTCCAACCCTTCAACACAGTGGCCATATCTGACTTACCCATTAGTCCTGGACTGGGCTAATTCTTGAGCTCTCCCTTGCTGTTATTTAGGAGACTCTGAGGTAAATGAGACTCAAAGGTTGCCAAGAACCATTCCTATAGTTTAACTGTGTCAATGGTACTCTTCACCTGTTTGGGTCTGTGCCCAAACACTGTTAAATTTACATAGCCTTTGTGTCCAGATCAATGTTATCCCATAGACTTTCTAAATCCTAAATCCTTTTAGACTATAGTGACAATGAAACCTAATAACCATGTTACTGGCCATAAATTTGTATGTCTTGACTGTTCCAAATATTAGAAGGTTTTTGAGCACTGCCTAGGTAATGGACTGCCTTTAGCTGAAAAGTAGAATCAAGATGTTCTAAGGTTAAACTCCATTTCAGAAGGACTGAGGTACTATCCATAGTCCTACGTACATGGTTACTTTACACAGAAGATGCCATCTGATTGCTCAAAGCTATGACAGGTTTCGTAACTATGTCTATTTCATCTGTTTTAGCTTATTTAATTTTTAAACAGATTACAAGTCCAATGCTGCAATATGCTGAAATGACAGTATGTATAATTTTCCTTTACAATTGTGACTTTGCAAGTCTAAGCCAGGATGGATTTCATGGTCTCAAAAGATCTCTGGCTTAACAACAATAGAATAAAAAGAACCCAAAACAGAACAAAACAGGGAAACCTGTCTGTGGGATGTGCTCATTGTTGATGATTTGAGGTAACATATTTTGGAGAGATGGCTCTATTATAGTTGGTATTATCTTCTTTACATAATTTATGAAGAGGAAAACATATTTAATATCATGAGTATATCTGCAATTCCCTAAAACTAGGTTAAATTAATCTATAGACAGATTGTTTCCTTAATGCTGTAGTTTATCTCTAAATGATTCTGACAGCTTCAGTGCAGACATCTATTTCTACATATTCAGAGCAAAGAACAAATGACAGGTTTGAAGGGTTTTGTATGGTACACAGTACAAGAGAAGGACATGAAGACAAGACAGAGACATTGTCATTCCTGAAAAGTAAATTAATCAGAGAAGTCGCTGTATGACTTGCCAGACTGCTGTGCTACGGCACTCACTAGCTCTTCGTAACGCAATGGTGAGAAACACAACTGTACAGCTGGTATCTTGTTGATTTAGGGAGCTGTGTCTTAACAAAGGTGTGTTAGATGCCTGCCCAGCTCATTCACTTCTTTAGTATTGAGCATGAGCAGGGAGTTATTATGGATTTTGCCTTTGGTCTTTCCCACCACATTTATTCTCTATTAATTGGCATTTATCATCCCAGTGACTTTTTCTTCCCTTTAGAAAGATCTTTTATGAGCAATTCATGTATTCATATACATATTTTGCTCCTAAAATTAGAAAAATGGACTACCAGTATGTATTAAATCTGACTTTGAACTCACTGAAATCAGTATTTTCTTCACTGGAGGGTGAGTATACCAAATGCTAAATTACCCCACTAAAATCCACTAGTGAAACTAGAATCTGTCTAACTGTGAAATGATCCTGCTGCAGGAAGTCAGAAATGTTGCAATCATTCACAGGTCTTGTTGAAGATTTAGTCCTTTATTTCTTTCAATTTAAGACATCCACAAGAGATTCCTAAGCAGTGCAAAGAGGCCTGCTGACAACATCTCATGGTATATACTGTTTCTGTCAGGATAATAAAAGAAAAATTACAATGTTGGTTAATTTCTTTTCAAACATCCTATCTCACCTTTAATTGAAAATGAAGATATGTTCACACATATCTTGAGTAATGAAAACCCTATGGCTTTTTCCTTATCTAATTAATGAAGAAACTTAAAATCAGAAATTGCAAATTGGGCATAAAAACAAACAAAATTTAATTAGAGTTCTCTGTGTGTGTGTGTGAAGATCATAAAATAAAAGAGAATCTGGTTAAAGGGAAATTTTAATAACTGCACACAGGTGTTTGAACTATAATTAAATCTGTGAATTAAAATGTTGCAAAGAAATTTTTAACAGTCCTGTTACAAAAAGGAATGTCTATTGAAGAAACAACCAGAAAAACCCAAATACCGATGCTTGGAAGCATTTGACCTTTGAGAGGAGTCCAATCAATTATAGTCATCATTTCCCTTTTCCTGATTTAGACAGATGCATTATTTTACCATGATTACATTTACTTAATTTTTGCATTTTTCTCCATCCTCCTGAAGACAATAAGACTAAAATATATGCATAAAATAATCCCCCATTAAATACAACACTGAACAAGGATTTAAGCTTGTACTGAAGATTTTTCCCTCATTTTGGAAAACATTTCTCAGGCAAGCAGCAGAAACAGGCACATATATATGTATTAAAGAATTCATACACAGTTTTGTTTCTGCTAGTTAAGATGCAGAGGTTTTGTTTGTGCTTCTTCCAGCGCTGCAATGCCAGACTAGTATGTATGTTGTAGTATCACTGTATTATTATAATTAGCAACTAAAACATTTATATATGTGTATATATGTGTATACACATATTTATATATGTGTATATATATACATATGTGTGTGTATATATATATATAAAGAAATGCACTATTCCAAACTGTGCCTTCAGGTCCTGTGGAATTTGTAAATTATTTGAGCTTCATATACAGTAGGAGAAAATGCAGTGCAGAAAAGGAAATCCATGCCGTAACACACTACAGTTCAACTTCACAAAGGTAGTGGTGTGCGTTCATTCAGGAATCCCTCTAAATAGGTTATTTACTTTCCATCTTTTGTCAAGGAATTTAATCAAGGTCAGTTGTCCCACCCATCAGACACCTTTCTTGGTATGAGACAGGTCATTCTTTCTGGTGGTTTCAGTTTCTCCCTATTACAGACTAACTCGGACTAGAAGCTTACATTTGAGAGGCTAAATTTGGGTAAGAAGAGTCCCCAGAATGAACATTTCTCTAAGTTTTGAGCATGCAACCAGAGAAGACACACCGGAGTAAATGAAAGCCTCATTATCTTTTCTTGTTAAGGAGCTCTGAGATGCAAGAAGTCAATCAATTACTCAAATGCAAACACTGAACTTCTCATTTAAGGTCTAATACTTTCCCCAATCGAAGAGCTTTCCTGTCTATAAATTATCCCACTGTCTCTCATTGAAGAAAGTAGATCCTTTCAAGAAGTGAGTAAAAGAGTATTCATTATGAATAGTGTCTATGTGTGAAATATTGCAGCAGAGGTATAATTACACTATCTTTTTTAGATCAATTACATTATTATATCATCCCAGAGATGTTCAGATACCATGGTGATGAGTGTGGGACTGATTATTTCAGTGTATTTTGAGACAGATAATTGTGTATTTGCAAAGCGATTTTCATACTAAAGGAGTCCCATGAGCTTCATGTAATAATGTATCTCATCTCCTATCTAGAAACTGGCATTTTTGGTGCAGATGGGAGAATGTACATGAATCAATCCCTTAGTAGTGCTTTTCAAGGAACTGCTGGACTTTCTCAAACAACCAGTCTGACTTTCTCAAACAACCACTCACCAGACTAAGGCTTTCTGATTTACAGAGATCTTGGGAAGACAGTGTTCAAAGACCTTCATATCACATAAGGACACGAAAGAGATTCTCCTTGGAAAGTGAGATCGTATTAATTAAGCATGACTGTAGCTACTGCATAACACTATCCTCAGAATCATGGGGCAGGAGAAATGCCAGAGTCTGTCTGTAAGTGCAAAGGGGAGCAAATCTAATGTTCAGTGTATAATACTTGGTGGGCCTGGAAAAATGAAAGCTGGGAACTTGTTCATTCTGGACTGATCTAAGCTGTTCCCAGTATGCAGCTTGTATAAGACATTTTATTTTAAAGCATAAGACTAGGGGTACTTAATGTCAGTTGACTACAGTGCCATAAAATTGTCCCATATTACCTTAGAACTTATCCCGAAAGGGATAGGAAAGCAATAAATGAGAGAAAGAGAGAAAGAGAGGAGGCAATTGGAGATCTTTGCATGAAAGCTGACAGCCGATCAAACTCAGGCAAGAGTGTCAGCATGCATTTGACAAGAAGAATTTGGGCAGGATGCCATTGTAAAGTCAACATGAGTATAGAGAAAGCAGAACAGTGGAAGGCACCATCCAGCTTTTGAGCATTAGAGGCACTGACTTTTTAATTGTTGATTCAAAATCAGGACAGTTTTTAAGGAAAGAAGAACTGTGTAAGCTTCTTTTGGAAGTGGACATGAGGGCTGGATTCAAACCCACTAGAGCAATCTCCAGCTGATTTGTGGGGGTGGAGGGTTTTGAGCAGAACCTGACAAAAAACAGTCAAATCAGCAATTCTATCAGTTTTGTACAGCAAAATGCTTTACAGTGCTGCACCATTCACGTATCATTAATGCCAACCTCTGGCTACTGGTGTTCTAAACAGTCAAAAATTATTTCATGTGATTTAAAGAAATTGCAACAAAGGTCAGATACATCAGGGAAGAAATTTCCGAAATAGATCTTTCCACTTCTCAGCTGCAGCTTTAGCTGACAGCAATATTTGACAGAATAAATATCCTGTGCATTATAATTTTCTTCTCGAGAAATAGAATTAAAAACTTCCATTTTTTAATTTTCTTTTCTAAATTGGGTCAATCAAAAAGAAAGAGAGAAGACAGACAGTATCTTCAAATATCAATAAGCTTTTCAAAGATTGGTATTGACAGAAGCAGAATACTGCATTTTAATGTCAACACATCAGGCCAATTTTGTTTTCCAAAAGAGAATTAAAATACAGCAACATAATATGCATGCTGAACAAATCATAATTACATATGAAAACAATATTCAAGGGCAAGAGTTTCAGTTCATGCAAATTGATTTACCTCTACTGACTTTGCAGCTTCATACCATTTCTATTAGTACCTTTCTCAGGGCATCACAGAGATTAAACACAACAATAACAACAAAAAAACCTCTATGAGCAAATGGGGGAAAATATTCCAAGAACTTGATAATACCATTTTTTGAATCAGTACTATATTCTCATCTGGAACACAAAGCTCAGCTCTATACATCCAATCTCTGCATGAGAACTAGCATAAATAGAAGACAGGTAACTACAAAAGATTAGGGCCCTGAGAGGTTTTCGTGTGAGGAGAGGCTGAATAGCATCAAGAAGAGCAACTGCAAAGAGGACACATGGAAGTCAACAAAAGAAGTGGGGTGAAGGGAAATCACTCCATTGCTTTGTATTGTGTGTCAGTAAGAAGAGACAAGGCAGTGCTGACTGAAATTTAAGATGAATATTTGAATTTTTAAGCCAAAACTATATAATCATGGAATCATACAATATGCTGAGTTAGAAGAGACCAATAAGGATCATCAAGTCTAGCTCCTGACACCACATAGGGCAACGTAGAAGTTAAACCATGTGTCTAAGCATATTGTCCAAACATTTCTTGAACACAAACAGCCTCGGGACCATGATCACTTCCCTGGGGAGCTTGTTGCACTGCTTGACCACCTCTCAGTGAAGAAATTTTTCCTAATATCCAATCTGAACTTCCCGTGATGCAGCTTTAAGTCATTCCCTTACATCTCTCTTTCCCCTCATGAGGAAGCTGTAGACAGCAATGAAGTCAGCCCTCAGTCTTCTCTTTTCCTAAGCTGAACAAACTTAGTATCAATAGCTGGTCCTCATAAGTCATACCCTCTATACCTTCCACCATATTTATTGCCTTTCTTTGGACACATTCTAATATTTTGATACACTTCTTGTATTGTGGAGCCCAAAACTACACTCAGTTCTCACGGTGAGACTGAAAAAATGCTGAGCATAGTGGGACAATCACTTATTTTGACCAGTTAGCTATACTGTGCTTAATGTACCCCCGGATACAGTTGATCCTTTTGGCTGTCAAGGCATATTGTTGATTCATATTGAGCTTACCATCAACCAAAACTCCAAGATCTCTTTCTGCAGGGCTGCATTCAAGCCTTTTGACTGCAAATCCCACCATCCCAAGTGCAGAATCCAGCATTTGTCCTTGATGAATTTCATAAGGCTGATGATTCCCCACTGCTCTAATCTATGAAGATCTCTCTGTAAGGCCTCTCTATCTTCAAGGGAATCAACAGCCCCTCCTAATTTAGTGTAGTTTGCAAGCTTAGTGTGCACTCTTCTTGTCCCTGGTCATTGATAAAATACTAAAGAGAAAATGGAAGAACTCACTGCTACATGAAATACAAAGAAATTAGAAGGCCTTTGATGGTGTCCTGTGCAAATATGTGTGTCTTCACACCAAAATTGGACTTCATGGAACTGTTCATAGTGGCAGATGCTGATCGCTATCCAGATAAAACTTGCTTTCCAGTGCTTATAACTTTATAGACTTTCAGCTGTTTGAATTGGGGATGTATTCCTCTTGACTTTAGGCATCAAGAAGCTAGGCATTTCTACTTGTCAGGTAGCGACGCTGCCAGATGGCGATCCATTTTAAACAGCATATAGCCACCTAAATTGCAGGGTGCCCTTGCCCTTCTACCAAGGCTACAGGAAGTTTGGGGGAATCATTTAGACTATTTATTGAAATTTTACCTGCTAGAGAAAGTGGGCTTAATGCTATCCTGGCACCAAGGTGTTCTATATCAGACATCTGATTTAAACTGGATGATTCCGAGAGTTTGGGATAAAATGGTTTAGATTTGTCACAGAGTAAGATCACGGAAAAGTATTTTTCTCACAGTGCGCAATACCCGTGATCTCTTCTTTAAGAAGCTCCGCTCATTCTGTGAATTGGAGCTGAGATTGGAAATCCAACAATGACAGTGCTGGACTTTGTTTCAGCGAAGTGCCCTATATTCTATGATATTATCATTCTATTATGTTATCTACCTGAAAATGTATCTTACGTTTTTAGACACTAAACAGTCAGGAAATATCTTTTCAAGCCCTTAGAGACCACCTCAACCCCTTTTAGCACCTTGTTGGAAGAAGATCACTGCTACCTCTCTCACTCACCTGCTTAAATGAAGTTTCAAAGAATTTTCTGTAGTATTAGATTCATTGTCTGTACATTTCTCAAAGTCAGAGTGAGATTATGAAGATGACCTTCATTCTTCAGTTTCATAGGATCATCACAGGACCAATAGGACAATGGTTGATAAGGGTCATAGAGGATCTTCAGTCCAAGGTCCTGCTCAAACCATGGTCAGCTATGAGATCAGACCAGGCTGCTCAGGGCTTTGAGCAGTCACATCTTGAAAATCTCCACTGGAGACTGCACAACCTCTTTGAGCAGTTTGTTCCTCTGCTTGACTGTCCTCATTGGGAGAAAAGGTTTCTTCTTATATCAGCACCTTTTTTTTTAATCTTGGAGCACTTGAATTTGAACCATAACAATGTTTTGAATAAGTAAACACAGCTTAACAAGTTTCTGACTGTTAGTTGAGCCTGGACAACTGATTGAGCACACTCCTTGTTCCTTGTAAAAAGTGTGATGACTCACTGTATCTTGATTCTCTCTCACTGACATTCAAACTAATGTGCTTTATTTCATATATGTTGAATGCTAAGAATGTGCATGTGGTCAGTTACTGCAGCTAAGCTGACAACAGCTGACTGTTTAAAATTCCATAAATGTGTTGTATCTGGGTCAAACAAAATTATGCATGAATGACTTGTACATTGAGAGTTTATGCAGATAAAAAAGTTTCCTGGATCATACTTGCAATGGAACTTCTACCAAGTTCACACTGTCTACTCCTCATACTTGCTCTCCATGCTCTGTGAATGATTACCACAGGCAAAGGGATGTGGGGTTTTTTTGTTGATTTGCTGATCGGGTCTTTTGAAATAGAGAAAAGGATTATGGCAAATACCCAGTAAATAATAAACACTATACTGTCTTAATCTCATAAGAGTCCATTATATTTCTTGTGAAGCCTAGTTACATTTGAGACATCAAATCAGTATCCCAACTTACTTGAGAAAGCACTTAAATGCATGCTTATCTTTTTGTTCAAGACCCGTAGCTTGTAAGCAAATGCTTGTATCCTTCAAAGACCATGGCTGGAGGAGCAAAGACTCTTGTGTTCTTTCTTTGCAAAGAGATGTATTTTATCCAGGATACTTCATACTGGCTTTAAAATGTAGAAATGCAACAGGAATTTTCATGGTGAGACCCTATGCACCTATACACTTTCGCAAATTCATATCTTACTATGCATTATTATCTATTTCTGGGAATTTAAAATGTTTAGAGCCCAGAGGCCAACATACAAACTATTCAAAGAAATAGGAGGTTACTGACACATCAATATGAGAGTTATCTGAGATATATATATATACCATACCCTATAATAAGCTTTTAATTTTGTAGTCTGAGGTGTAACACTTTTACCCAAGAGACTGGTTGTAATAAAAATTCAAAAGCAGTGGCAAGAAAAATATCAATGGATATTTGCAACTTTCAGAGCCCAGAGGCAAGTCCATGCTATTTTCAGACAAGAAGTGAATTCAGCAATTAGATTGTCTGCCTGGTTACTGCCTGCTATGAACTACAAGATAATGGTCATGCCATCAAGCAGGTTATGGACTAGTATGACTTCATGGCCTGATCTGGCATGGAAAATCCTATGTTCCAGACATTTGAACACTACATTTGATACTACAATACATATTCCTTGAAGCTCAGGAATTAAGAACTGCATCAGAAGCTGAACGATATTAAGAGAAAATTAAGCTGTGGGAAATTCTAACAATTTAATCAACATCTTTAAAAGTGAATTTTTTTCCTCGCTGTTCTGGTAGGGCAGAAGAACTCACAGAGGTCTTACGTCACCTCTGTTCTTATTTACAAACAACTTGTTTACATTAGGCGAAGAAGACAGCACTTCCACCTCCCTCATCCTCTCTAAAAGCCTGTTTCTAAAACAGGGACACAGACACAGAGTTAAACTGACCTTTCCCTTTCTCTCATCCTCTGCAATCTCAACAAGTGGGGCCCCAAGCTGCCTGTTTTACACAGGGCTCTGTCTCTGCTCCCCCACTTAATTCTGTTGTTTTTTTTTTTTCTGCAAGATATGCTGTCTCTGAATACCAAAGCAGGTCTAGTGGGTACCTAAACACATAATGACAAATCCAAACACTTGCAGTTTCTGCAGAAAGCAAGAGAAGCTTATTTTAGCATTGCATGGCTGTAAATTTTTCCTTAGCGAAGGTTAAGGCTAAATTCTCAAACTTAAGTCTCTGACTCTCTGGATTTCACTGGAATTATGCAGATTTCAACCAACTTAAAAACTTCCCCCTTGGGAACGTCTTTTCCATATATACCCTGACTCAACGTGGGTACTGCAACTGATAATTTGCTCTTGGAGCTTTGCATTCATTGAACTCTAGCATTTGGGGTTATTAAATATGGTGATCTTCCTCTGTCCACAGACTTCTGTCTCACATCACCATCACAAAAGACATTTCAGTTTGGGTATCCATTTAATCAATTTTTAACTTCTCCTGTCTCCCTATTGAGTGTATGTTTCGGGCTTCTGGGAATGGCAAGCAGTAGTCCCCACTAGCTTACCTCCACATAGAAAAAAAACCCCTTTATCTCCTTGCCAGGCACTAAGGAGACTTTGAAAGAGGCAGGACTTGGTCACAGAAACAGTCTTCCACATCTTCATGGACACTCCTGTGTCCCCCCATATCCTCTTCTACCAGGAAGTGCTCTGTGAGGTGATAAGTTCTGAAGGTGAAAAAGAAAGAATGGACTGAAAAGACAGAAGCAGAAATCCTGCCTCAATGCCAGCCTGAGATTTAGGTGAGCAAGCAAAGCAGAACAGGAAACATTACATTGCTGCAGACTTTGTTCTACTTTTCTAGAAAATAAACATGAAATAAAAGTCATAGAATCATAGAATTATAGAATCATAGAACCATAGAAAGGTTTGGGTTGGAAGAGACCTTTAAAGACAGAATGATAGGATCACAGAATAATTTAGGTTGGTAAAGACCTTTAAGATCATCAAGTCCAACCATAAACCTAACACTGCCAAGTTCACCACTAAATCATGTCCCTAAGCGCCACATCTACAAATCTTTCAAATACCTCCAGGGATAGTGACTCCACCGCTTCCCTGGGCAGGCTATTCCAGTGCTTGATAACCCTTTTGGTGAAGAATTTTTTCCTAACATCTAGTCTAAACCTCCCCTGACCCAACTTGAGGCCATTTCCTCTCATCCTATCACTTGTTACTTGGGAGAAGAGACCAACACGCACCGCGCCACAACCATCTTTCAGGCAGTTGGAGAGAGCAATAAGGTCTCCCCTCAGCCTCCTCTTCTCCAGACTAAGCAACTGCAGTTCCCTCAGCCACTCCTCAGAAGACTTATTCTCTAGACCCTTCACCAGCTTTGTTGCTCTTTGGATGTGAAAATCATCTAGTTCAATCCCACTGCCATGGCCAGGTACATGTCATACTAGACCACGTTGCTCAAAGTCCCGTCCAGATTGGCCTTGAACACTTCCATGGATGGCCATCCACAACAGGGCAACCTGTCTAATGTCTTACCAACTCTCATTGTAAAAAAATTGTTCCTTATGTCCAATCTAAATCTACCTTCTCTCAGTTTGAAACCTTTGCCCCTTGTCCTTTTACTACAGGCTTTTGTAAAGTCATCCAAGTAGAGATCAGATTTACTTTATCTTTAGTACTGAACTAGAATAACTCATTATTACCAACAGTAGTAGTGTAACTCAATATTACCAACAGTAGCAGTGTAGTGGTAACACAGAAGAACCCCACAACTGCAGTCCAGTTATGCTGCATGCTATCAAACATTTAGCAATTAAAGACACCCGAAAAAGCATGGCCAGGTGAAATAAAAAATTTTACAGTTGTTAACTCAGTGTCACATTCAGGAAATTGAGTCACACAACAAAGACAGTTCTCTGAAGTCATTCACACATGCATTGAATGAGCTAGAGACAACCTTTCACTTAAGGACCTGTCTGATCTTTTAATTGCTAGGCCCACTTTCTCATCAAATGAGAGCTCCAGACTTAACATTTCCCACTTTCCTGATTTTCCTAATATCTTCATTTTCCCTGCTTACCAGATCTGCACAGATCCATCTGACACTCCCGTCTATTGTTCATCTTGTCTTTCCCTTACTTTGATACAAGTTCTGGATTTGAATCATTGATTATCTGTGAACACCTTTAAGGAAGATGCATCCTTGTGTTCCTGCCAAGAACTAGCCTAAGGGCTTGGACAGTGAAAGAAGAGTCAAGGAAAATGCATGAAAATATACTTCACATGCAGGAAAAAAGCCCGTTGCTTAAATCAGAACTTTCAACTGCAAGATGTAACTAATTTAAACCCTTATTTTCTGATGGCTAAAAGAATAAAAAAGAAACCACTTCAATAAAGTTCCGTGTGTCTTGTCATTTTCAGTCAAACTTCACATTGCTTTCTGAAGAGATCATAAATGAAAAAAAGGTTTGGGTTGGGCCTTGGATTTAAAATTATATGTAATGTTGGATAAGGCATGCAATGAAATTCTGTGCACACCAAGAACATACAAAAATGTCATCATCTTCTACACAAAAATTTCTGGACAAAAATTATCCCATAGTTGCTTACAGAATCACAGAATCACAGAATCACAGAATCACAGAATGGTAGGGGTTGGAAGGGACCTCTGTGGGTCATCTAGTCCAACCCCCCTGCCAAAGCAGGGTCACCTACAGCAGGCTGCACAGGACCTTGTC
>Ga0065711_1033817_pt1 | contig 24780 bp, 19 predicted proteins | sample Hoacrofraction12_FD_59098 | JGI IMG/M metagenome (GOLD analysis project Ga0065711, IMG submission 59098) | Hoatzin crop microbial communities from Cojedes, Venezuela - Epithelial fraction 12 v2 (version 2) | ecosystem: Host-associated > Birds > Digestive system > Esophagus > Crop | place...
GGGGCTGGAATATCTCCAGAGAAGGAGACTCCACAGCCTCCCTGGGCAGCCTGGGCCAGGGCTCCGGCACCCTCAGAGGGAAGAAGTTCTTCCTCATCTTCAGCTGGAACTTCCTCTGCTTCAGTTTGTGTCCGTTGCCCCTTGTCCTGTCACTGGGCACCACTGAACAGAGTCTGGCCCCGTCCTCCTGACACCCACCCTGCAGATATTTATAAGGATTTATTAGGTCTCCTCTTTTCACGTGCTCTGCCTCTTTCCTCCTCTCTGTGACCAACCAGCTCTTGCGAGGCCATCGCAAGCTTGTCAGGAAGGAAGATGATGCATGAAACGTGATGGAGAGGTGTCACAGCGGGGTAAACAAGAAAAACAGATGCAGAACAGAACTGTGGAACTGAAAAAAAGGGCCTTTTCTTCGCAGTCTTCCCCCGAGGCTGTTTCTGTTACTGCTTACATCACCTTGTGTACAGGTTACCAGACCTTCTCTTCTTGCGCAGAATTTGCTGCAAATCTCCAAAGCAGTGAAGTTCTGGGAGTTCTGCACTCTTCTCTCCTGGGCCTTCAGACTAGTCTGTGGCTAGGTATGAGGAGACACCCAGTTTTCATCAGCCTTTGCCAGCTGGAGAACCCAGAAAAATGCAGTCTTTTCCCCCCTGTATGTCAGACCTCTAACCCTAACCAGAATCAAACATTTTCCAGGATTTTAGATGAAAAAGCAGATACTCAGTTTCAGTGCAGTCATTCCTGGACTCCTTCTTGTTACAGTTGTTCATTAATCAGTGATGACAAGACTCTCCTGTGTAGCAGTTTTGGAAGGAGCATGAAAGCTGGAGACTGACCCTGTGTCACGTACGCTGCAGCAAGCATCCCAAAGCCTCCTGTAGCAGACATAACCATGCTAAAGAGGATGCCAGCAGGAATGCAAAGACAGATATGTCCTACATCCATGGCAAGGCACCCTGCACACAGGGGGTCTCGAGCCCAAAGAGAAAGTTTTTTCATTTCTGGTTGTGAATGATCTAGACGGTGGGAGGAACTCCAACAGTGACCTCATGAAATTGTCTTGTGCCAGAGAAACACTTGGCCAGGCTTTGGAGAGAATTTTTTTGTGTCTCCAGAATGCTCACGGGGTTTTTCCGCACAGCCGTATCCGGCGGGATGGACAGTGAGACGGTGCGTCTGTTCCGCACGCCGCTGCCCTGCGGCGCAGGTGCTTACACGGGAGATCAACCTCTCTCCTCTGCGTCAGCCTCAGCCCAGACTGCTGTCTTGTGTCCTTCTGGTCGTGCTCGGGACAAGAAAGGGGACTTGCTGGTCTCTTGGTTTTCTTTCTAACCATCGTTAGTGGGAGCTACGGTGAAACACTATTGCTCTATAACACAAAGGAGAAGCGTTTCCTTCTTCTGGGGACGGAGTCATTCTGCACATGGTAGCAGCCGCTGAAGTGGCAGCATCCACCCCAGCATCTTTCCCAGTTCACATTCAAAATGGCAAGAGAACCTGCTGCTGTGGCACTCAGGATTTTTGGCTGATTTCAGCGAAATACTGAGTGCTGATTCCAGACAAGGTTGCAGTGTACTGTATCCTTCTGCTACCCACACCCGCAGCCGAGAAACAGAGGCAGTTGGGGGCACCAATATAGTTGCCTTGGGATTTGACCTTTATTTAAGCCCACAAATCCAATGTAAATAATCCCCTTTTAGCACCAAACCCCTGCATTGAAAGCTGGCAGCGATGCTGGGATGAGGGTTAACTTTCCGTCACCGAAAACCATGACCCAAAGTACCTTTGCTGGTGGAAGCGAGGGAATTCTGCTCCGACAACGTTTGTACTCCAAGAAAACCCAAACAGTATTTTTCCAGCTCACATGTGATAACACACTCTGGTCTCAGTCACTGCTATCTTGATGAGACAACCCCAAAGGTGCGTCACACGCTTTGGCCACCACACTTGTGGGGCTGAAATTATGGCAAGGAGCAACAAGAAGTTAACCGATGAAGGCAAGCTCCAAAAAGGCCCATCAACAAAAGATCAGAGAAACCGAGCGGTTGAGGTGAGTTCCACCCACAGTACCTCTGCAAATCTCACAGAAACCTGATTTGCCAGGTGCTAACAGGACTGGTCCAGCCCACGGAGACAGGCAGGCGCAGAGCCGTGCCTAGCTGCTGAGAACAAACTAGAAAAACATCAGTCATCCACACCCTTACTCAACTGCATGACACCCTTAATTCCAGCACGGCAGAAGGGTTTTCATTCTTAGCCCTGCTCGCTCTGTGTATGTAGGACATGGAGAACTGCATTATTGAGAGGGTCAGAAGACTGAATGAACTCTTTCCCTGTAACCTGAACTAAAATCCTCTCGTGGTCTGAAGAAGTCCGACTCATTGATTTCCTCTCTTAGGCTTTTTTTAATGGCTGCACCCAGCAGCAGCGTGCGGGGCAGCTGGAGCCTGCAAGAGAAGTGGTCTTTGTTCAAGCATCTGTCCCCCAAAGCTGATACAATTCCACCCTCCCTGTCCATGGGTCAAGACCTCATGAGGGCGAAGGCGGTGTGAGAAAGGAAAGCCGTCTCCGAGAAGGAATAAGAGGTCTCCAAAAGCAGTTTGCAGAAAGCTGGTTGGATCTCTCCCCCCCTCCCCGTGCAGCACTGCGGTAAAGCCTGCGTCTCTGGCAGGAGAGCCAGTCCCTGAACGCGCCGCGTGGCTGAGCTCCTTGCGAGAGATAAGGACGTTTATTTTCCAGCTGGAGGCAGCTCACACTTGGTCCTTTGAAACCGTGAGTGCTGTGCGAGGGGAGGGACTGTGTTTACGTCTCAGCAGCAGACATAGCTTTTGCAGATGACTTAGGAAGGTTAAGAGGTCCAGGTCCAAAAGACATAGCTTTTGCAGTCGACTTCAGAAGGTGAAGGGGTCTGGGATGGCTGAAAAGGTGGGACTCTGAACGTCAGGGCTGGTAGCCAACACGGGACCACGCTCACCACAGCTGAAACAGCAACCAAACGGCCAAACTCCCCCTGCTACTGCTGACCACAAGGACAGGCTGGGTCACCGCAGCCCGAGGGCTTCCTAACGCGGTTGGTGTGGAGGGGATGAGCTAGGCCTCCATGTCCTTTATCACGGCAAGCATTTCTCCATGTTCACCAGCACTGCCTGTAAGCTCAGCCACTGAGCATCTGCAGCGGTCTCGAGGAAGGCTCCTCCGGGCCCTCCGTGACGCAGAGCTCTTACAGTCCTCTGCTCCTCACGTGTGCAGTGAAATACTATTGCAGACCAGGCACTGTATTTTTTACCAATAAACAAATGGGTCATATCATAATCTCATCCAGAAGAGTCAGTCATGCTGCTTGAACATCTCTCGGTCCGTGTACCTCCCTCAGAGATCCACGTGCAGCAGGGGTGAGATAGCAGCCTCAGAGGAGCCCTGTTTGGTGCTCGTGCGTGTGGCACCAGCTTTGTAGATACGGACGGTGTCTTTCGACCTGGACCACAAACACTTCTGTAACTCCGCTAACGTCTGCTGGAACACTGCCTCAGCAGCTCCTTCCGCAATGTGCTGAGCAGACCCCCAGCCTCAGCATCACGACTGGTGCTGAAACAGCCTGGGTCAGCGAGCAGAAGCTGCTGAGGGACTCGGGAGGACTTTTCAGGAACCAAGCAGATATTTTTGGCTTTCAGCAACAAGAGGTTTATGTCTGGGAGGAAGTCTGCTCCCCTGGTTTCTATTTTTACTTCTGTTCATCTGTTTAGGGTCTAGGGCTTGGTTTCCTTAGCTCTATACTGCGTACTTGGGAAACAATGAAAGCAGGCAGGAGTGAAGGGGGCGGCATCTGAAAGCAGAGAAGCAAACCAGACAGCCCCACTGTTTTCCTGACGGGTTTGTTTGGGGTTTTTTTTTTTTGCCTTGCTCTTTATCTCTCTCTGAGGTTCCCACAAACCATTGAACACCAGGGCCAGCCCTGCACATCCTGTCTGCTTTGTACCTGCTGGACGGTTGCCCACCGGGTCTCGGGGGACAGGAGAACCTCGGCATCTTCTGGTTTGACCCAGCAGTCCTTCCTGGTATGGTCTGCTTGACCTTTATAACGCTGAGCCCATCAGTCGTGCCGACAGTGGAACCGACTGCTTCGTGCAGAGATGTCCCGCCTGACTAAGTAGCCCCAGAGACAGGATGTCAAAACAACTTCCAGCACCTAAAAGGGCTGGGAGTGGCTTCTCGGCTCCCCACCAAATAGCCAGTGAGACAACTTGTGCCAGTATATCTGGTCAAAGACCCTGACAAGTATATGCTGAAACACCACAGGAAAAGAAAAAGGGCAACGCTGTTTCCCCTCCCTCCTCCCTAAATGTCTGTCCCCAGAAGTTCCCTTCAGTGGTACTAAAGCAGGGCCACGGCTGGGAAACCCTCCACGGCCTTGGGCTGTGTCCTGCTCAGTCTCGCTCCCTGGAGATGCCAGGGATTTGCTGAGCAGCTCGCTAGCAGCGAGGATTCCCTGAACCTCCGATCCCAAGCGCAGATCGCTCTCCTGGTGACACCCACGAGAGCCAACTGCATTCCTGTGCTGTCTTCTGCAGACAAGGGACTCCGAGCCAGCTCCCTTCACTCTCTTGGCCACCCGCCCTTTCAGTCCCCAAGCTGGGCCAGTCACCTTCTCTTTGCAGTCACCCCTGTGTTATCTAAACCCATCCTTAGGCAGGTTCTCACTCCTTTACGCTCGCGGGAGAGACACAAAATGGGTGCAGGGGCTGGGAAGTTGTGATTGTCCCCTTGCACTGATGATCACCTTAGCTGCCAGCCTGCAGCAGAGCAGTCATAAAGTTATTCGTAAAGGCTTTAACATACTTCAGCAGCCTCCACCTTGGTGCCGTGCAGATAAAAAAGTGTTGATGAAAGAGTAATTTCAGCACGTTGGTTTATCAGCCCTGCTGCTGAAGAGCAGGAGCAGAACAGTGCCTTCGGGTGAGCAGGAGGAAGGAACCTGCCCCGTTCAGCGCCGCATCCCGGCTGCCACGGGGTTACAGACAGAGCCAGCACCGTGGTGGAACAACTCCTGAAGTGCTCACCAGCTGGTGTGGCTCCACAGACAGCTCAAAGTTTGGATGCTCCTTAAGGGCCAGTGCCCCTTCCAGTAGCGCTCCGTAGTCTTACTGAACGCAGGGAGCACCCTGAGCAAGCCGCCTTCCGCTCCTCCTTGCCGCTGGCTCAGCAAAGAGGAGCACTGAGCATCCAGTGTGGACAATTCACAGCTCTCCTCATGAAAAGCAGCTCTTTTGTTGGTCCGATAAATGTCCCTATTTTTCCCTCTGAGAGTGGGACCCTGTCAGGGCCTGGAGAATGCGGTGGAGACCTCTTGCTTGGGTGGAGACCCTTTGCTTGGGTTGCCACCGCACAGCCCGGGAGCGTTGCCCAGCCTGCCTCCGCAGCGTTCTTTCACATGGGAGTGATGGCAGCCCCTAACGATCTTGCTGCCACAGACAGGCAGAGGGATTATTCCCATGGGCAGCTCAGCTCTGCGGGAGCTGGGTTCGTTTCCAGCTGCGGGAAGCGGTTGGGCTGAGGTCTAAAGGCAAAGCAACGGTGACTGGCTTGGGAGGCGATGCACAAATGTGGGCGTTGTGCCAGGACACACTGGTCCCCTTGGGTTTTCTGACATGAAATGACACCAGTTTCCAGCAATGGATCACAGGATCACACCATAGAATCATAGAGTAGAATCACAGAATGGTTTGGGTGGGAAGGGACCTTTCAAGGCCATCCAGTCCAACCCCCCTGCAACCAGCAGGGACATCTTCAACCAGATCAGGCTGCTCAGAGCCCCATCCAACCTGGCCATGAGTGTTTCCAGGGATGGGGCACTGACCACTTCTCTGGGCAACCTCTGCCAGGGCTTCACCACCCTCAGCATAAGAAATGTCATCCTTATATCCAGTCTAAATCTACCCTCTTTTAAAACCATTCCCCCTTGTCCTATCCCAACAGGATATACCAGCTTATACTCCCTCCCCAGTGGCATTTTTCAGCCCTCACCAGCTAAAGACGACCAGATCTGACCAGAACTCCAGTGATGGGTGCTGCTAACCAGAAACGGCCTTGCCTTGTCAGAAGGGCTTCAACCCAGAATCAACGCCTGGCTGCGTGGTTGGAAGGAGAGAGCCTGCAGGATGGTAACGCTGAGCCAAGGCTCAAACTGAAGCACCGATCCAGCCTGCGTGCTCCATGCCACTCCCACCCAGCCCCAGGGCTTTGTGGGTTCTTATTCTGGATATAAAACACCGCGGACCCAACTGCGTGTCGCCTTCCCATCATCCGTGGTGCTGTCTGTGGTCCAGGACCACATCGCAAGGTCTCGCTCCGGTCTGGATGCACCAACGCGCGCTCTTGTGTCCCGGGCTCGGCCCCGCAGCACCATCTTGAGGCCTGGGCACACAAGAGAACAGCTGCTCCTCCAGGCGTGCAACAAGCTACATCACGCATTTGCAAACAATATATGAAATTAGGGGAAATTCTATCCTGGAAGATGACAGACGGCTAAAGGGGGACCAAAAAACCAGAGGCCAGTCCAGCTATGCACTTCCAGATGCGAACCCAAGGAACACCACGGTCCTGACTGGCCCAGCCCTGTCTCCTGACCCTGCTCCTGGTGCAGAAGCTCACAGAACCACGGCTCGCGCTCCTCTGGAGCATCGCTGCACGCGTTCAGCAGAAAGTTTTGTGGCATAGAACGGAGTAGCTGATCTGAAGCTGCTAGGCAAAGTGTCCTTTAGGAAGTCCCAGACAACACCTAACAGTGCACAATCTCTCCATTCAGGATAGCTATATAAGCTGATGAACAGACATAAACCTGATTTCCTTGGAAAAAATTCCCCTTCCTCCTCCTTCACAAAGTGATTTTTCCCCCTTGAAATTCCATATAAGGAGCAAACATACCACGAGGACTCAAACGGGTGACACCTTCGAGAGCGTGGAGGTGCCACCAACATCCCAGCACATGGCAGAGACCTCCAGCATCCTTGGCGTTGGCCAGGCCTGGGGAGCCTGGCCATTAACACTGCTTCTCTAACAGGGAAACAAAGGCACTGAGTTACTTGGGGCAATATTTGCTTGCGCTTAATTCCCTGAAGGAAAGTTTTGCTTTTCAGAAACATGTGTTGGTGGTGGCCAGGTACTTCTCTTTCTCTAGTCTGGCAGTTTTAAAGTGAAATCTTGATTTCTGGTCATCATAGACTCCAACAGCTTCTTTTTTCTACTTCATTTCTAGTTTGTGTTTTTAAGATGCAGACCTCTGAACAGAGATGAGTCATGGTAATAGCTGGGGTCTAAACTGCAGTCTCTAGGTCTCAGAGAGACCTGGGAAGTGCTGTCTACACCGCCTAGCAGATGTACCCTTCCAGACTTTGTGTTACTATTGATTTTTCTTTTATAAAGTTCAGTTATTTTCACATTCCTCCGCAGCTCTTAAGCAACAAGCCCTTTGGCAATGTGTGCTTGACTGCTGGCTTCAGAGTGGTATTAGCATTTTAACAAAGCTACACAACACACTTGAAAACAGTTTCTCCATTTCCTTCTGCCATTCAGAACTTCCCAGGCAGGGAGAACCTGTGGGCATTTTTGCTGTGAGGGACTAGTTTGATGTAGGTGGAGGCACTGCTGTCCCAGGTTAAATTGCCACTTTCATTCCCACCTCTGTGCCTCTCCTTCCCACCAGCAGCTCTCCCAGGTAGCGCTCCAGTGAAGTCCCCGGGGAGTCTTCCCAGGACCAGGCTGTAGCCTGTGACCCATTCTGCAGCCACTTGTGTGCTAGAAGCTAAGCTGGCAGTGAAGGAGCCCGCAGCAGGCACTCTGATTATTCTTTCTTTAATCGCTTTCATTCATTCTAACCAGACTCTCCAGCAGAGCTGGAAGCGGTCACCACGACTGGTCAGCTCAGTGAGCGAGCCGGGAGGGAAGGAGGACAATGGAAATTTCCCCAAAGACTTTCGAGTTACAACGAAGCAGTTAGCAACACAAATGTAGAGAGCAAAAGAAATTGTCCAGCACATATGTCATTGGAATTATATTACCAAGCAGATCCCTGCCAAATTAGCCTAGAGAGTTATTCACAGAAAATTAGACACATGGAGTACTAAACAGCCTGTGCTTACTCCTAAGAGCACTTTGCAAGAGGGTAGTAACTCTTAAGAAGATCCAGAACCCCTCCAGGTGCGAGTCCTTGGAATTTGCATTGAATTTGGCTCCTTCTAACGCACCTTGCGGTGCCCTGGGTGGTGGAGGAACCATCCCAAGAAGAAACCCAGGTCCCCAGTCCCTTCTGTTTGCTATGTGCTGCGTGGCTATAGCTGGGGTCATTCACACAACCAGCCTTACCCCCTGCCCCGCTCCCAGTGCCCACAGCACCCATGGGAGCAGGGAGGATGCTCAGGTTTCGGTCTGACCCCGTCACAGCCTTACCCTTGGATCCCACAGTCCGCATTTGACTTCCTCTCGTGCGACGTGCTGCAGGTTCCAGCTTCCCTTCCGCTAGCCTCCCTCAGAGGAGGAATTTAGCATCCTTCCAATAAATGCTATGTTGTCCTTGGCTCTAAAAGAAGATCGTCCTGATTTCAGTTCAGCTTGACAGATGGTTCTTATTTGCGCTGCCCCCAGCTGAGGGCTCCAATAACTGAAGGCATCAGAGGACCAATACCAAGCTGAAAGCACTGAGAAATGGCTTAAACATTTCAGCTAGATTATTTTCTGGACGCAGAGGCTTCAGCTGGCAAATACGGGAAGGCAGGGAATTGGTTATTCAGTTCCCTGTTTCCACCAGCTTAGAATTTCTGTGTTTGATCGAGGTTCTGCCTTCCCTTGGGCAGAAGCGTGCTCTCATTTACCCTGCTGCAAACCTAGAGTGCCTCCACCGATTGCAATAACGCCAGGCCAGCTCTGTTCTTGCGTGAGAGAAGAATTTGTTCTTCAGGAGCGCCTGGGATTATTCATCACTGGCTCTTACACACAGTACAAATCGGAGAAATTCCTCAATAGGCCTGTTGCCACTTGTGGAAACCTGTTAGTGTTCAATTCTGTAATATTAAATCCATATATTATCTGTATATAAAGTTTCCATGAACATTTATCCACAGTGATGCTGGTCCTTGGGTGCTCTAGCTGACTGTGCAGCAAAGCCACTTAGGAGCAGCGTGAGCAGTTGATAACAAACTAAGAAAAAAGGGATAAAAAATGAAATACTATATATTGGGAACCAAGAATACCTTTCTGTGTTGGAGAAGCCACCTGGAAGGGTGACAAGGAGGCACATGACCAGCACCAAGAGTGCTAATGAACCCCTCAGCCACATTATTAACAAGCAACAGGGCAAAGCCTGTGAAAAGTCTCCCATTTTGCTCAGCTGGGTGATCCCCCCTTGTGTACACTCCTGCGTGTGGATTTCGGAGTCCAGCTCTGCACCAGCACCTCATCCACCACCTGCAGGCATTTAGCAGGCATGGTGGTGTTGGGTGGATGGTTGGACTTGATGATCTTAAAGGTCTTTTCCAACTGATGATTCTATGTTCCTAGGCATGACATAGAAGCAGTCATGCAATTGTCTTTTGCATTTTCCCCTTTGCCAGAACAGCTGCTTCCAGCCCTGGTGCAAAGGACTACGTCATGCTGAAACGCCCACTGAGACATGGCATCTTTCTAGTGATTTCATCGGCTTTGGATCTGCCCATGCCCCGATGACAGAGTGGCAGGGAAGCACAAATAAACACTGTACTTGACCAAAGCCCTGCAGCAGAGAAACATATTTTTGTGTCTTCTGAACTACATCAGTACCAGGTTAGTGCCGTGGCTTTGAGTCAGAGATGTCATCACAGGGAAATTAAATCCTTACATAGCTGGACTTTAAAAAAAAAAAACAAACACAGTTAAAATACTGTCCTCCTTCAGCACCTTGCCAAGCAGAGGGATGCTCTGAGCTCTGCGCTGGGAGCTCACAGAACAAAGCCCCCTCAGAGCTTCAGAGGCAGGCATGGCTTGGGAGCACCCTTTCTCCCCCACCATCTGCGGGCGCAGCCCCTGCCTGGCACATCAGCCAGCAGAAGGCAGGCTGGCACAGCTGCCCTCGGGCTTTGATCCAAGGCAGAGGATAGTAAGGATGACTCTGTACTCTCTCTGGGAAATTTAGGATTGAAGCAGCCTCACATCAGAGCTGCGGCGCTGCGCGCGATGCATTGCTGTGCTCTCTGCCCGTGCCAGGACACCCCAGAGGTACAGCCTGAACTGCCCGACCTGAGGGCAGCTCTGCTAGAGAGAGGACATGTGCTTTCAGCCAGATTCATTTCCCCTGGGTTATTAAAACTCTCTGTAAGGTGAAATACCCAACTAAATCAATTTTTCTTTTATTAGGAAGGCTCTTGCTAGTAACTCCTAACTTCTTCTGCAGAGGCAGCAATGGGAATGGTTCACCACAATCCTTGCACCATAGCTGGTTTAAGAACACTTCCCTTGTCAAAGCAGTTGGATTAAATGCCAGGTGAGCAAAAGGAAGGCAGCTCATACCAAATATCCATACTCAGTCAGCAAACATTGCCTGCAGGCAAAGCCTTATTACCTTGTAGCATGATATCTCCTTCTCACGAAACGGAATTTTCTTCTGGTTTTCCACAGTTCTGCCAGAAGCTTAGGACTATTTCTCTCCTAACTCTGCAAGAGGAGAGAGACTGACAGCAGAGGTGTAGGGTGGAAACAGAAGGCCACACCAGAAGGGAACACAGCTGGCAGAATGATCGACTGCAATTATTTTTTTCTGATGGATGTTTCACTTATTGGCTGAGGCACAACATGAGATGACCATGTGCTCCTGACTCTAAGCTGGCTCTTTTAATAAAGGAACTAGTTGAAGGACTGCTTTATTGGCCCCGTGGAGCCAGACCAGCTTGCTGATGCCTTCTCCACATTTTTTTCTCCTGCATTTCTTTCCCACCACTCTCCAAGCATGACAAAGGGGGAGTACAGCTGTCCCCCAGGATTTTGTCACCGTACAGATGCAAATGCACTGTGACCTGCTGTCAGAGCATGACTTCAAGCAAACCCACTCCTGTCCCCCCAGGGGGGCAACCACAGAAGAAGGTGGTCCCTGGCAGACAAGGGCACATCTGTCAGATGAGCTGCAGGACATGGAAAAGCCAGCAAGGTTTATCTGAGAATGGATCTTTAGTTTTAGTGAAGGACAAGCCCAAAATAGAAAATTTAGTGTTTTGGGGACCTTTTAGAGGGTGGTATTTGTAAACACTGTACACAATATTCCACAAGATTCTCAAGGAAGCCGCATAGAGGCATGTGTCACCCTCACCTTGTTCTATGTTGATTTTCTAGGAGACAATCAGCCAATCCACTGCTATCTGTGTCCCACAGTGAAGCGAGAATGTAGAATTACCACCTTTGCCATCCACTTAATCTGTCAGCTTCAGAGTATTTACAGCAAAATTTTTCTTCTTACCGCTTCAAAGCATCCAAAGACATAACAGCGATCATTAAAGCCTGGAGCTTCAGAATAGACACCCTTTTATGGAAGGACAGAAGCCCAGACCAATTCCTTGCTGCACTTTCGTTTTCCTTTTCAAGTCAAGCAGTCCATTACGCCCATATAACGGGCCTGAGCAAATGCTAATGCATTCTTGCTCTCCAAAAGGCATCAGAACAATTTAGCCAGCACTTCCACTCTGCAAAATCCTAGAGCAATGGTAAACATTAAAATACAAACTCTACATTCATTCAGCCACTCGGGTTCTAGGGTGGAGCAATCTTGCTCGTTCCTCCTTGGTACATCGAAACATTAAGCAACAGCTGGAGCTGCAAATAGAAAATGTCCGAGCAGTTGCACCTGAAGTATTGTGCAGGTGGTTTGCTGAGGCTTTGCTTTAATCCAGCTGCCAGGATGGGATAAATAGCAAGGAAGGCTGCCCAAAGACACCGCTGAACACTCACATGGAGCCAGCAAAGTGGATTATTGCACTGCCGCCCATCTGCTCGCAGCAAATTGTTGCAGAGAGCTGCCTGCTTGCTGGAGTCCTACGCTAAGGCTGTGACCACCACAGGGTATGTGATGGCCAAAGCCCAAACCAGCGGCTCCAGTCTCTCAAAACAAGGGGTCCAGCAACAGTGCCACGCTTACCTCCAGCTAGCCCTGGGCTGTTCTTGTCTGCCTTGGTGGCTGGACGGAGTGTCCCACTGTCCAAGCACGCCGTGTTTCTTGCCAGTTCAATTCACTGTCACCTGCAGCCACGATGGGTTATTTCTCTGGGTAGGACTAGAGCTCTACAGGCTACATAGACTGGAAAAAGTCAATCCTCAAAGAAAACAGAAATGATATTTTAACTTAGTGATACAAAGTGTGGTACAATGGACACCACATGGCTGTTTCTGATGCAGCTGCTGCTTTGAGACAGAACAGAGAAACCTCCTCAGTGGAGATTTGGCATGATCTTTATTTATACGTAACACTTAAAATGGTTATATTTGGGAAACAGAAGAACAACAGGCAGTGGGAGTACAAAGCTTGCAGTGATCAGCAGCACACAGACCCCACTAACTGAACACTACAGAGACCCACAGTGATTTGAAAGGAGAAAATCACGCATCAAGCTGCCATGCTTTTCCTTACCTGCCATACCCTCTCCCGTACACTGAGCTTTTCACTCAGCTGCAGCCTCCGTGGCCTGCTCACTCCTTGTTTCACACAGGGATACAGCACAGTGCCAGCGCTGAAGTGGCTGCTAGGACCTCCAGACACCCAGCCTTACTGGGGCACCAGAAGATTCACAACATTCAGCATTTGACCCTTTCTAGTTCTCCACTCTTAAACTGTAGCAGTAATGCTAAATCTTGGTATCTGTGACCCTCAGGAAACAAGACATTGCACACTGTCCCTCACAGGCATAAGGTCCTAGCCCTGGGAGAACTTGTAGTGCTCAGCAGCCACAATGAGTCTTCAGCTCCTCCTGCCAGGAATCCTAAAACTGACCTGAACCCACAGCCAGATTTAGCCCCAGATGAAACATCCTGACCACAGCATAAAAGGCAAGGAGCTATTTGCTGGTTAATAACCATCAGCCACTACCAGACAAGCATATTTCAGATCAGCAGCTGGCAGGGAGGACACCCAAAGATCAGCATTTGTTTCCACAGCCAACCCAATGACCTGACTCAGGAACGGCACTGCTATAGACCATGGGAAAGAGGGATTGCTAAGTGGGGGAAGCATACCCGAGTGTAGGAAAGTGGTGGATCCCAAACATCACCCACAGACACCTAAGAGGTTAGGAACACTGGCAGTCTGACACTTGGGAACGCCACAGTTGCTTCTTCTTGGCTGGATGCTTCACCAAAGGCCGCCTTTCCCAAAGACACCTCTCCGAGGCACGTAGCAAAGTCAGCCACTGTTCAATCCTATCGCATCTACTCTGCGTCCCACGTGAGACAGAACACGCTGTTAAGACTGGAAACAGCGCTGTGCTCTGAACACAACAGGCACTGGGAGGCATCCCCATGACAATGTGAACATTGTCTTTACCATCATGGACTTGTGCTTCCTGCGTTTCCCTCACGGTGGGCAGAATCCTACCCACTTACAGAGTTGTAGGAGATGGCTCATTGCTCTCACATCTAGGTACTGCACAGCCTTCACCTGCAGAGACTTCAGGATGGTGATTCTGGGAGGTGATGGTGGGGAGGGATAGGGCAGGGAGAAGAGGGTGCTGGCTAGGGCAGGGCATCTGATACTGCAAACTCATACCCAGGCCTTGACTTGAGTGTTCCACCCCTTGGCACAGCTGCACAGGCCTCCCTCCTCGTACCAGCGCCACTTCACCCCCTTGTACACAGCCCTGCTGTAGGGCTGGAAGCACATGAAGAGACGGAGACGCCTTGCCAGGCTGCAGTAGATAGCCATGGCCACCACGATAAGAGGGGACATGATGATGAAGCCAAGGATGATGAGGGCAGAAGAGCTGTTGTCATCCAAGATGCTCTTGCAGTAGCGGGCAGCTGAGTGCAGCACCTGCAGGAAGAGTGAGACAGAGCTTGTCACAGACTTGGTGGTGGACAGGAACGGTGACCAAAGTACCCTTGAGCTGCTAGTGCTTTCAGAGACACACCTCTTGCCTCCCTCCAAGCTGAGCTCAGCAATCTTCAGGCTACATTATATGACTGACAGCACATTTTAATCAAGTTTTCAATTATTCCGGCATCACTGAGACAAGAGGACTGCACACTGATCCTGAAGCAAGAAACACGAACCTGTATTAGGTCATCAGAATAGCACAGCTTAGCATTTGATAGGCAGAAACCAAATGAAAAAGGCCTCCTGCTGCTACATCAACGTGGGTGGCACAACACACTGGAAATTATAACAAAGTAAATAAAATACAGCACGATGTCAGACCCTGCAGACAGAGGTTGGTCATTCTATAGCTACCTGCTCGCTGAAGATGCCAGATGCCTGCCCTGGAACAGACCCCGTTGTGTTCTGTCTTCTACTTACACGCTGTACTCACCTCTACCTCCTAGCATCTCTCTGCACTGCAAAGTCTGCCAGGAAAGCCTGGTCACCCCATTTCGCTGCGAAGCATCCAGCACACTCACTGGTCCTTGCCGAGTAGTATCTAAAGCCCTCCTTTCATCCTGGCAGCAGGAGATCCGAGTCAAGCCACTCAGTTCTGCATCAACAAACGCTACAGGCAAATCCCCATGTCCCCTAGCTTCCTCTCCTTTCTTCATATTCTTTCAGCAGTACGAGAAACACAACGCATCTTACTAAAAAAATCCACCTAATGGATCTGCAGTGCAGAAATCAGCCCCTAGCTACTAGGAAAGCATTGAAAAGTGGTAGCCCAGAGACAAAGGACTGCTCTTCTCGAGCCATACCACCGCAATCCCTCTCTAAGCCTATTAAAGCAAGTCTGCATTAAAAGAGTCCTTACAGCTAACAGCAACACGGTTGCTTTCGCTTCTGATGTGCTTGGCTGTACTCAGAAGCCTCTTGCATCTCCTCAAAGCCTTTGACTGGAGAGCACTGTGTGCACTAAGGGGAACTTGAGGTTTTCCAAGGTGAGGGTGGAGCAGACTGAAGCTGGAACAAGTAATTCTGGGAGGCAACCCTAGTAAGTTTTCCTGTTTTGGGTCCAATTTGAAGTCCATATTTATGACTTTCAAGGATCAGTTTCAGGTAGGAAAAATTGATTTAAGCGCTTTACAGGCAATCTCCTACTAAACCTACCCTGAAAAGCCTCACATCTCACAGAATCTGCATCCACCCTGCACCTGGAGACAGACCAACCATTCCACCAAGGCAGTGGCCCACGCTGCACTTTCTCCCAAGGAGAATTTATTAGGTTTTTTCAGGTGAATACTTCCTCTTCAATAAAACAAAAGTCATTCTCCACACCTGCCCTTTTGTACACAAAAATCCTAACACCCTTGGACTGTAGAAGGAACATGTTGCAACCCACAACGAAGGAGGGTTGCACGACCATTCAGGCAGATCAGGACCCCTCTGAGCCGCTTCTGCTCTCTGTAGGCCATCCAGAGCCTCCCACTTGACCTTGTTGGGCACCACACCTATTTGCAGCCCACAGTAAAACACTTCCAGAAGGTGTCAGAGCCACAGTGGGAATTGCCTGGCCCAGAGGTATGTGATTTCTCTATGAATTATGCTTCACTCCAGCTAGCAGCAGCACTAGCATCTGCCCTGTTCTACAAAGCAATTACCATGACAGATGTCTCCCTGTTCACTAGTTTGCAGGATCAGGAAAAGCTTTTCAATAACAGCAGCTATGAGTTGTCATAATTTCAGGGCACTAAAAAAAAAAATCAAAGCCAAACTTCTCAGACCAGCAAACACATTAGTACTGAGGAAACAGTAACAGCACAGTCCCTTTGTCGGGGAGCTTTGAGACAGGGAGCTGTGGGCTAACTCGTGTTGCTGGCACGTCAGCTGGAAAACACAATGCAATGGCTGTCTTGGAAAGCTACAGCACATCCCCCAGTCAAAGCTGTAAATGCTTGCAGAGTGTCTTTGCACACCGTTGTGTCCCAGGGTTGAGGGGCCTCAAGGGAGCAAGGGAAGCTTTCACCTTCAGAATGTGCACCTTTACCATACATACGCAGCTCCTCGGAGTAAATATCCCTGACAATAAAAGTGCCAAAGAAGCAGTTCTGCCAGAGCTGAGTGACAGTTTACAGATCTTGGAAATGTGATTCTACAGTTCAGCTAGACAGAGAGGGTGTCTCCTTCACTGTGGAGAAAGACGTCCACAGCTATATCCATGCACAGCTCCACAGAAGCCAGCAGATCCTTACTGGGTTAAACTGGGCAAATGGCTGACTCCCACTGCATGGTTAGATCCTTTCCTACTGCCCGTGCTGGGATCTGCTCACTCAGAGGTCCCAAGGACTTGGGTGATGAGATAGGACACACAAATTTCATTAAGGGGAAGGGGAAAAGCTTTCTTTCAATATTTCTCAGATAAACACACCAGATTAAGAATATCTAAATAACCTTCTTTTCAGTTCAGGTTTTGTGGAATGGGAAGAGCAAAAGCATCCACATTTTGAGTCAGTTCTCCCTGTTGGAAGCAGGTACTACAGTATGTGAGGGTTTTCCCCCAAAAATAGGAAATAAGAGCTCCTCTAACTTAGGATAATCAACAAGAGAAGTCATATTGAGCTGGTCTAACAGTTACTGCCTGTGAGGAAAACAGAAGTGCTTTTTCACATCCACACTTGGTCAAGTAATTTCAAAAATATTTATAGAAATACACCAAGAAGAAATTTGTCAGTAATGGAATCACGAAATCCAGAGGACAGCACCTTACTGGAACAGACCTGCACGCAGCCAGAGCCCTTCCTGACAAACCCGGCTCGTTTGTTGGTGTGAGAAACTGCACAGCACATTTGGGAGCACATCTGAAAGTTAGATTGGCATAAGAAGGGGATGATATGTTTAGTTAGACTTTACCAGTTCTATAATTAGTCATTAGGCAGATCAAATATGACAAACACTACAGAGGGCTTGCTTAAACAGAAAGTAACAAGCCCTATCAGAACCCGTGTAGGACCTGGGTGAATTACAGAGGAGTTCAGGTTAGCAGCTCTCAGTTACAGAGGTCACAGAAAAGAAAGAAATATTGCAATATTAAAATGCAAACAGCAGCTCTGTCAAGCCAAGGAGTGTATTCACCTGACCTGTCACAGCTGCTCGTTATTTTCATAGGAATTCAACTATTGCCCAATCAAGCTTCCATTTCCCACAATGCTGGAAGAAGGGAGGGGTAGAAATGTGTATACAGCTCATTCCTGGCAGCATTCAGACATCCCCACAAGACAAGCACCTCGCACGAGCTTGCTGTGAAGTGCTGCAGGTTTATCTATGACCACTTTGCACTTAAACAGCTGCACAGAGTGCAGTGCACAGCGGATGGGGACCAAGTGGTCCCCAAGGAGCCAGGCAGTCACAGGCAGCTTCTGCCAGTGTCCTGCCTCTCCACCGAAAGCCCATCAGTCCTAACCTACCAACACCGCGTGCATGGGTGCCAACCAACTACTCTAAGACAATTAGTCCAGAAACCACAAAGCCCGTTCTTCCCCAGACAAACAGACAGGCCAGCCTTGCGGCATCATCGGCACCAAGCAGAGACCGCTCCCTTGCGCAACCAAGAGCCTGCAGGTCAGCATGAACCGCCATAAAACTGTTCTGGTCAGACCAAGTCTATGCACATACCCCCCATGAAAAAGATCTATAGGTGTACACACCCCTTAGGAAAACCAAGCCAAAGCTCAGGGAGTCAAGCCTTGCCTTTACAGCCACTGTTCCCCACGGGCTAAAATAAAGCCCTTCTGGATGGCCCTGCCTTAGAGGTGGCTGCTAGCAGCCCCATGGAGCAAGGCTTACTTACCCGAGAGTGGCATTGGAAGCCAAAGTAAACCACCACAATGGTAGGAAGCAGCACAATGGTGAAGATAACAAGCATCAGGAGCAAGTTGATGAGAAAGACCAAGGAGTTCATGATGACTACCATCAGGGTCCATGCCATGCAGCACCAGGTGCTCCGTGGCTCACGGGGAAGGAGCTGGTCATCCATGTCATATGGCGGGAGGCTAGGAATCATCCGAGACTTCTCAGAGAGGTTTTCTGCTCTAAAGTCCTCAGTGTCTTGGCCAGACATTCTTCAGGAATATTGCTAATCAACCCACGCTCTCAACCAAAATGGTTTCTTTGCTTTTGATGACAGAACTGGGAAGTAATTTGCAGCAGCTTTTCCTGTCCCTTCCACACAGACAAAAGCACTTAACCAGAGAGCATAATGGAGCAAGGAAGGAAAGGCTTCTTTTGGCCACCTGCCTTCCTAGGACCTGGCCAGCACAGGTTGTTTCCTTTCAGTATGTGTTCCAGCAGCATTCCAAACTCAGTTTCAAAGTAGACGTGGCTGCTGGAAGTTTGGCAATAGCTATTATTTTGCTTTTGAATCCATGGTACTCCCAGATTTGTTGTTGTTCTTCCTCAGATTGTGATCCCAAGAGGTGCTGAGCAGTTGCTGTCTTAGCTTTGATAGGTTGCTCGGTTCCACAGGGTGCCTAGCTTCAGCATCCTCCTCCACCTTTGAGCACTGCTGTTTGCTAAGAATATCAGGCTTAGGCACTTTCAAATAGTTCCTTGACTTCAAATCATTCTTCCAAGCTCTTCACCCTGTACCCAAGTAAATACTCATGCTCAGCTCTCATCCAAACAAAGTGACCAGTGAAGATAATGAACAGCAGCTGTCTCTCCACTCTCTGCCTTGCTGGAGTCCTTGCCCACACCTCGCAGAGCTGGAAGCAGAGACAGGAGCAGTGTGTGGTTTCACTGCTCTCAGCTGCCTGCAGGCACAGGCACTCGGTGTCTTCCTCTCCGAGCTGGCGCTCCGAGCTTCACAACGCTGCTCTGTTTACAGAGCAGACTCTGAAGCTGCTCGCTGTGCTAGCCAATCCTTTACATCAGCCTGACTACTGAAGTGATTTAGCACACGGCACCCAAGAGCCACACTCCAACCAACACATTCCCAGGTCAAGGTGGTCCCTTTTCAGTTTTAATTATTCTGCCTCTGATTTGTTTTCTACAATTTCTCTCTAGATTGAAAAAAAATAGACAAATTGATAATAATCACTATACACCTCAAAAATCTTCTGTCCTCTGCAATCATCACTACTACTGATTGCAGAATACATTGATATTCTCGTAGTGACAGCACAGCAATTGTCAATTAGTTCACCTGCCCCATATGATCAACATTATTTAAGAATTTCAGTGACATCTGCACATTCATGTAGCCATTTAGATACATTCATATATGCCTGATCACAGCACTGCAGGAGGGAGTAAACTTCCTTGGCTCCAGAGGAAACGGAGGTAGCACAGGTCTTACCAGCAGGCACAGCTCATCAAGGAAAGAATCCAGGAATCCTGTGTTCCACTTGATGCTGCTTCTCTCAGAAAATTCTGCCCTAGAAAAAGGTTATCAGAAAAATGAGGTTCACACAACTCTAAAATGATGTTATAATACAGATGATTGCTAGCTTTCCTCCATTAAACACTTTTGCTAAAAATTGTACGTGTTGGGTGCCCATCCCCTTGCCACTGTTATGTGTTGATATGTTGATCTGCCTGACTTCTTTACTGGCCAGCTGTAGCAACGTGCACAGCAGAATTAAAGCTAAGACAGTTTTCCCCAAGGACTTGGGCAGACCTGCTCACGAAGCATTTAGTGGTGGCCCATTAGATGAGCTCTACGGGGTGATATGTTAGGGCCCATGTCACCTTTTAATTGAAATAGAACAGAATTGAACACGCTCTGTCCTCTCGCTGCTGAAAGTACCTTCTCACCCTGGGCTGGAAGGGTGTTACACACTACTTGTAGAAAGCAAGCAGGGAGACAAATTCCAGCTATTTGCAGCATGCCACGTGTAATCAATACCAAAACAGAGGCTTTAAAATTGAAGCAAGTTGAAGAGCTGTGTGATGATACAGGTTTCAAAGGTCTAATGAGTGATACCAGCGAGAAGGAAGCTTTTTGAAACAAGTAGATTTAAAACAGCTCAACAACATTCATACTTGTTATGCAGTTCCCCAGCTATGAAAATTATTAGTTGATTCACACTTACCACTTCATTTTTCCCCCTATAGCTCATCTTGTGCAGCCTGTAAGCCATCCAGAGGAGTCTCAAACTTCAGTTCTATCCACATCCAGCAGTAAAAATTCATCTGGCTATTCTGTACCAGATCACAAGTCGGGTGCATCATTCTTACTAACAGCAGAAATAACTACATGAGGGACTTTGTTCTGTGCTTACCACTGACAGATCTCAAAGCCCACCAGAGCAAAACAAAGGTTCAGCCCCAGGAGGCTGCTGGAAGCTCAGCAATAATTCCATTCTCGCTGCTCCCTGAGAAATGAGGAGGCAGGTACAATACCATAGCCAACATGGCAGAGAATTGCCAGCCAAGGCTCTGTCCCACAGCACCCAACCAAGGTGAAAACAGCAGACAGGAACAGCGGTCAGAGCCACCTAGGAGTCCAGGCAAGCTTCCAATTACAAGGCAGGTCCAAGACAGGAAGCCAGCCTACAGGTCAGAGTCCATGACCAGCCTTGGCTATAACCTAACTACCCCCAAAACAGGCACACCTACAGCAGCAACCCATGCAGAAAGGATGCTCCCAGGCCTGAGCTTAAATGGGCCCAGGCAGAAGGTGTGGGTGGAAGCCTCAGCTGAGGTTTATCAGGACCATTAAAGTCTATCAGTGCCCTGAAAGCCCTGACACCCCATCTCTTCCTCAGCCCTTGGTTTCCACCTCCTTTTAAGGACCAAACCAGATGGACTAATCAAAAGTTTTCCATTAATTGGCTGGAAACAGATGTGTTGCTGCTCTTGGCAGCCAGCTCCCTGGGAAACCAGGCTCCAGAGCTGGAAGGCACACAGCGGTGTGGCAAGAGATAAGTCAATACCTTTTAGCAGTGCAGCCATCTGTGTGAGAGCCCAGCGAAGTTACAAAGCCAGGCCAGTGTTCTGCACTCCTCAGAATTAATGGCTTTGCTGTTGGAGATGATTGCATACGTGAATCAGGGGTGTTCACATCCATGCGCTCACACTTCATTCTTTAGGGTCTTTGAGAGTTTTTGGGCTGCCGATCTCTCATCATCCCACTTTGAGTTGTGAAAGATCTCAGACCAAACTGTAGCAATGATGATGAAATGTTTATTATTTATGCAAAACTCTAGCTTCCTCGTGATGTTTCAGGAAGGAGAAAATAAAAGCGGGAGCCAGTATCTTCAACATAATCTTATTTATTTATCAAGTTGCATAAGAGTAGTATTTTCTTAAATATGACAGGGAACAAATAACAGAAGGTATTTTTTTTGCACGGAGGGCTCGCCCCTTTCTAGCAAGCGCTCTGCCCAAAAGGATTCTCTGGAAGCCCCACTCTCAGGGCTTTCTCCAGCTGTGTCTTTCTCACTTCTTCCCTGAAGCACATTTTCTTCACAATGTCTTCTGCGTCTCCCCTAGCCACAACAGCCAGATGACAGCAATGAAAATGGCTTTGCCCTCACGCCTGGTATTTGCCTCTGTTTTGAGTGAAGGCTATTTGTTTCACCTGGCATTCATCCCAGATGGATAAATGGTGGTGATTCTCTGGTGGGGTTGGGATGTGTAGAGGGAAGAGTCTCTCAGTTCTAGGGGGCAGTAGGGGAATGGGGGAAACTTCATGTGGGAGTCAGAGACCCATTCCCCACCTAGTGCAGAGAGAAGCTGCTCTGTTCCTTGCCCAGGACTGATGCTAGTGGCTTAAACTACGTTTCTCTCAAGTCATTTTATTTCCTCTAGCACTGAAGGTGACACTGAAATTAATTAATCTCTTTTGTTTGTTATTATTTATTCTTTCTGCTGAGTTCTCTCACAGTGAAGAAAGAATGCTGATGTGCTAAGAGAGGGGAAGAATTTTAAAAATAGACTCTAAGACTGCCAGCAGCCTGTATCCTGATTTGTTCCAGAAGAACATACTGGTAAATAAGAGAAAACATTAATTTGTAGCACAGATTAAAGTCAACATCTATCTATATTGAACTTGGCTGCCCTTGAAGGAGCAGGGTATGGAAAAGAAGTGTGAAATTCAGAAAGCAATTACTCTCCTTTGGGTGGCAAGCACCAAGAGTTTCTGGTGCTGGGCTGACCGAAGCAGTGAGGCTCTTTGTCCCCAGCCAGTCTGCTATCCTCCCAGCAACGAAGGGGGGTCCTGGACCACCTGAGCCAGCATCACCAGAGAGAAGTGAAACCAGAAGCACGGAACTGAGAAGAAGGGGTTGAAGGAGCCATGGCATGCGCTGAATTTCCCTGTGGGATACTGCTCTGAGGAACGCAGCTCTGCATTGTAAGTCAAAAACTAATAGACAACTGCCTCCCAAATATGAAAATGTTCCTTTCTCATTTTTGAATGTCAAGCATTGAAATATTTTTGAAAGGTCTACTAAGTAATGCAAATGTTTAAAACTAATTCCAACAACACTTCTGCCTGCATCCCAGCCCTCCCACTCCACGCTGCCACCTTCCCCCATGCCAGGTCCCTGGCTCCTGGGCATTGTGGGGCTCTCTACAGGGCAAGGGTAGGAGCCAGAAATGGCTCTGACGAGCACCAGAGCAGCTTGAACAAGGAGCTGCTCTAACGAGCTCCACCCCATCACCGCAGTGATTGTTCTTCTGCCAGTTTGATTCCTTTGTAAATACAAAGAGCTTTTACCATCTGTCGGTGAGGGCATGGTGGTGTGGTAAAAAACAAAGCTGCTTATGTAGCCCTGCAAGTGCTATAGATTCTGAAAAGCTTTGCTAAATACAGCGAAACTTTCCAAAGTTCTTTTGCTGTAATGAAAATGCATTTTAACCTGGGGAGGTCTGAAAATTATGTTCTTTAAATTTATTTTCCTTTGGAAAAAAACACAGTCTAATGAGTCTTCTGATAACCAAGTGAACTTTGTGTCAAAAAAACCGCAGTGATAGTAAGAAAGATTCCCCAAGCTTCTAATTCTGTGAAACTTCCGCATCCTTAACGAGCAAATGCTCATAAATGGGAAAGATGTCTTGATGATGGTGCAAGTTACGGAGCAGTTTCTAACAGGAGCATCATTGCTTTGAGATGCTGAAATTGGTAATGATTACAGATGATCAGACAAATTCCTTAGCTCTCTTCTCGGACGGCAGAGACCCTTGCTGCTAAGAAACAATTTTTCCCACTGTCTGTAATGGCAGCACCATCTTGTGGCTTGTCATAATTCACAAATTTTCATTTTGCATCTCTCGGTCTCTTGCACACAGAAGGATACTGTCAGACGTGCTACCCAGGATGGAATTCTTCCAGTCACTGAAAACACCACAAAAGCTTTTCATGCTGCTTTAGCATGGCTGGTTTGAGCTCTGCGAGCAACGTACCCCAGCAGTGCAGAGACGGGTGCTGAGCAGGGACCGCATTTCTGAGAGGAGCTTGGCAAATAGAAGAAAAGGCAGTGTCCCGTCAGCCACAAAAAAATATTAGCAGTGACCACAATTCATTCGGTCTCTTGGTAAAAAGCATTTGGTGTCACACTACAGACAAAGACAATGATTTCAGAGCCTGTATACCTCATTCTAAAGTCTCTGGTCATTACCAGGAGTAATCAAGCACTGCCAAAAAAACCCTGTTATACCTGAGTATCCACTAAATCCTCTAGATCCGCAGTGCTACATAACTGCTGAGGTGAATACCAACCAAAAAATACAGGCACAGCTTAGACTGGGGAATTTATAAACAAAGGATTCTTGCCCTGATTTTCTTTTGATCTGATTTGACCATGACGGTTGCGCCCTCAAAGTGCTGCTTTGTGTAAGCGAAGCTGAGCTGACCATGCAGATGTAATACTGCAAGGGCGCCTTTATTTGACCATCATTCCCATAACTGAGTATTTTTGATTTCAAGGTACTAACGGACAACTTGGCTGTAAGCTTAAAAATCCTGTATCTCTCCCTTAAAAACAGGCGGTACCTATGAGAGCTATGAACTGTCCACTGTGGCCCAATGACGGGAGGGGAGCCATGCTGTGAGTCTGTGTCTCGCAAGCAGTCCTCGTTAGCGACGTCTGAGCTCACAGCAGCCACAGACTCACAGACTGGTGGGGGTTGGCAGGGACCTCTGTGGGTCACCCAGCCCAACCCCCTACCCAAGCAGGGTCACCCAGAGCAGGGGGCACAGCACCGCGTCCAGGCGGGTCTGGAATATCTCCAGAGAAGGAGACTCCACAGCCTCGCTGGGCAGCCTGGGCCAGGGCTCCGTCCCTGTGAGCAAGGCTACGAGAACAGGACTAAACCAAAGCCCAGAGGTTCGCCCTCACCTCGACACAGCTGCGAAGCTGTGTGACAAAATTAATTTAAAAAATTAAACGAAAGCTACAACAAAACGGAACTGAACGCCGCGGGACAGCGGCAGCCGGCGGAAGGGCCGGGCCGGGCCGCTCGTCCCCGCCCCGGAAGGCGCCGGCTGGGCGGGCGGGATGGTGGTGCTGAGCGGGGCGCGCTGGCTCCGCAGCCGCCTCACCGACCGCTTCTGGAGGGTGCAGGAGGTGCTCAAGTATGCGCGGGTGAGTGCGGGGCGGCCCGGGCAACGGCCGCCGGCAGCCTCCGCCCCGGGGCCTCCCCGTTCGCCCCGTCCCCCGGCCCGGGTCTGCCCGGCGGCGGCGGCTGGGACCGGGGGG
>Ga0065711_1007068_pt1 | contig 24779 bp, 16 predicted proteins | sample Hoacrofraction12_FD_59098 | JGI IMG/M metagenome (GOLD analysis project Ga0065711, IMG submission 59098) | Hoatzin crop microbial communities from Cojedes, Venezuela - Epithelial fraction 12 v2 (version 2) | ecosystem: Host-associated > Birds > Digestive system > Esophagus > Crop | place...
TTGAACTGGGGAGCCCAGAACTGGACACAGTACTCCAGATGAGGCCTCACCAGGGCAGTGTAGAGGGAAAGGAGAACCTCCCTCGTCCTGCTGGCCACACTCTTCTTGATGCACCCCAGATGTTTAAACAGATTTGATATGAGAAAGTTGTTTGCAAAAAAAGCATACAAAAAGGCTTGTGTTACTGTCTACAGGAATAAAAAAGCCTTTATACTATCCTAAGTCGCAATTTTATAACTTACATAAAGCAAATCACATCAGATAAAGTGAATCAAATCTAATTTCCTAATTCTTCCTCTGTTTCCCTTTCACTAGGATGAGACTAATCAGCATAAGTCTTTGTACTGTCACACCATGCAAAAACCAGGATTCTAGGTGCCACAAATTCTGTTCAAATGAGGGAAATGTTGATTTTCAGATTCCAAACGAGTGTGCGGAAAGCATGCAAAAGATCTGACTGCTCTAAGAACAGCAATGACCGTTTTCTTATTTCAGGTTCTGTAGAGAATTTGAAAATGAGAAATTGCTTACAATGTTCATTTAAAGTAATTTAAGAACAGTTATCAAATTGTGTTCTTTGGGATAGTCTGCCTGCTTTTAACACTCTTGGTGCACAGACTGTTTGTACTGAAATATGTACAGGGGTTATATACACAGCGTGCTACTTTTCTAACCTACATTTAAGTAACAGAGATAATGGAAGTGTCTCAATCGCCACAACTCTTTGCCAATAAAATGATTAAAAACCAATGACAGGAGACTAGTAACATCCATTTTTCAGAAAGGTAAGTGACTTGAATAACTGGTAAAAGGAATCTTCTGTTGTTTGTGCTGGCTGTGGAGCTGAGTATGACACACTCACCATAAAAAGTAACAGATTTAAAAAATAATCATAGCTTGTAAGTATGTTTTAAATACATATTATTCATCTTTTCAATTATATATTAGAATCATAAATGAAAATAAAATGCAGCTTGATTTGAAAACAAGACATTGCAACTGTTACTAAGCATCCTCAATTTAAAATTACTTTTGGTTTCCATGGTATTTCAATTTACCTGTCTCCATGCCGAATGCGTCTAAACTGTGTGCTTAACAGACACATTAAAGTTGGCCCCAGTCGGCTCCCTGGAACTAAGTCTTCTACCATTAGAGCAGGAAATAGGTCTATGTTCAGTGGGGAACCATACAACCTATAACGAGAAAACCACAAATATTCAATATCAAATATTATACTTTACCAGTATGTGGTAAAACTAAGGGAAAGAGATCTGAACAACTCACTGTAAAAATGACAGTGACAGTGACATTGCTACATACTTTGTGAACAACCTGCGGGTGGATATGCAAGAAATCCTGCAATGTAAGTTGTATATGTGAGTAACATCATGGGGGTCTGCAAGTCTAGACCACAATTTCCTTTCTCCTAGTGGCTTTCTTCCAATTTCTTAGAACTGCTTCTTTTTCAATAGCTTCTACTTCCTGCCCCTCTGCATGCTTTTTCTTTTACTGTAGCTGAGAATAATTCTCTGTCTTTGACTTTGTGTGGATAAGCTAGGGGTGGCAGGTAGCTGAAGACTTATTTTCAAACACTGATGCCCTAAAGAAGAACAGATTTCTGGTAGTGAAGGATGTCCACATGAAAATACAGTGAACGATATTCCTGTTTGGTTTAGTGCATGGAATCGATGGAACTGAACACGTAAATACTCGCATGAGACTGGCATTAAATATGACCTTACATTAAAATAACATCCATGTTTAACAGCATTTATAAAATGAGACATTTCAAGCTAATAATTTCATGCACACATACAGTTATATTAACTTCTTTTTGTTCACAGAGACGTAGAAGTGGAGAAATTATCTGCATGTGGGAATTGTCCAAACCTATTTCCTGGAACGGATGGAAGTTTCTTAAAAAATCCCTTTACCCCTTCTTAACAAATGTTTTCTTCTAGATAAGACATTTAGTTACTAATTTTGCATGCACGTTAAGATAATTGATTGTTTTTCTTCACCTCAGGCTCACCTGCTAAGTTTCTCCCTGATTTCAGGATTCTTAATTTCATTTTTCAGATCTTCAAAAGTCTGAGCTGAAGAAAGATTACAGTAAACTCTAAAATCATGGTAGGGAGGAATTCCATGATCTCTGCCTCTCTGAATATTCATAGCTGCCAGATCTAAAGCCACAGTACGTGCCATGGAGAAGAGTCTTTCAGTTAATTCTGTATTGAGTAATTGTGATGGGACACGCATCTTACCAGCAACACCAAACAATCCCCTTAGAAGTGGATCAATGCCTCCTTCATTTACAATCCGAAATGGAGAGAAGAATGCCTTATGAAGAGGTAGATGGCCTTGTGGAATAGGTTCAAAGTTTTCATCCAGTCGATACAGAAAAGGATTAATGAGTGTATGACCAAACCTAAAAGCGGCAGTTGCAAACTCATTAGTTATGCCAGAATTAACACTGGGATCATAACCCTTATATTCGCCAAGCATCTTCATGCCTACCTCTCCAAAGATCTTAGGTAGCCAGTGACTAAATGTTATGTGTTGCATTTCTGCACCAACAATTTTGCGTGTTTCATGATATATTGTGTCACCATCCCAGTGTGGATTGAGTTTCAGTAGCTCTGTGGCAATTCTGTTGTGTTCTCTAAACCACAGCGTGTGGATGCTGGTAAGCCCCAGCTGTTCGTTAGAACGCTGATCACCAGCTAAAAAGCAGGGAATTGGGCTCTCATTTTCATCTCTCATACATTCTGTTGGTGGGCCAGTAGCAAATGGAAGAAGTGGCTTGCCAGATCTCTGTACGATGCCCTGTCTCAGAAGACCCCTTTGACTTGCCAAGTCTCTGATTTCTAGTGCTTCATGGTCTGAACTGCCATACACATTGGATGCATCGATATATGAAGTCAGCTGGTTGATCTGTTCTCGTGGGTACACAGAATTCATTAGGAGAGATGTCATCCCACTTCCACAAACCGGACTGGAGCGTACAAAAAACATGCAGCGTGCACCATTTCGAACTCTGGGATCATTTGGTGGTATCATGATCGAAAAGCATGGAGGATCATTTGTACAAACTGAACTGCAATGCTGACCATCCGAAAACCTGGCCTCACTTAGGGCAGCCACGGTGAGGTCAAGGTCATGGTCAAGAAACTGACCCCACTGCATGAGCATGTGAGTGTACTGGTCATCGGGAGTTATGGTTTCCGTTCCAATCAGAGTAGTTGAAACCAAGCGAGGCATTGGGAGTGCGTACCCATTGGAGAGCCTCTTGGGTTCAATTCCGCGAGGCAAATTAAATCCATTTTCATAGACTGACTTTAAGAGACGTTCAAAGGCTGTCAGAGAAGCACCCCACATGGGATGCTGAAGGTTGTTGCATGTTCCATCGTGTGTCCTGTACTTTTGGTGGAAGCACATATCTGAGCAGTTGTTCACTCGTCGATGGGCTGTGCAGCCTGAGAGATTAGCTATCAGATTCAAGTACTGTGGGGATACAAGGTCGTTATAGTGATAACCTGAAACCAGAAGAGAGACAGGAAGAAAAATCAAAGACTTCATAGACTCATGGTCCCCACAGATCATGAATTGCTTTGAAATGTTATTTTATTTTATTGCATTTTCCACCAGATTAAATATCTCTATTGCTTAACGAGAACAATAATAATCACTTATATATGTAAGGGCATAAGGCCATTTGAGCAACAACCACAATTAAGTCAGGATGGAACTTTGTAAAATGCTAATTCAAGTACAACTTTTACAAAATGTTCACAAAAGGAACTCATTACTTATTTGGTCACTTAAGAAAGCAGAGAGATTTTCAGAAATAAAAGCCTCATATTGACACAAATGGGAAACTTATCCCCATGTCAGTAAAAGCATTTTTGAAAACTCAGTAACATTTACACATATTCCAAGATTATCTTTTGAGACTTGATAATTCACTGAACATTACTATTTTGTTCTGCCTTATTACAGCAAAAGTTGCAGAATTTTAGGAAAAAAAATTCAACAAAAACCACAAAAGAAAATAAGCACAGGCAACATAGCTAAACAGAAGAATGATCTCTAGGACAAGTGGTATGGATTAACTCACATTCACATTACTCAGGACTAGTTTCTAAAGAAAACTGGTGATTGCATAATACTTGACACAGGTTTCCTCTGCAATCTACACCATTCACCTCTGGGACTACAACATACTTCTCATTCTCCTGCATTTTTTTTCTCAGTTCATAGAAAAATAATGTATACAAAATACATACTGTGATCCACTAGAATTATGTTTTATAACTTCAAACTAAGGCTATGTGTTGCATGTCCTCTGCTGTGGTATGACAGCATGTGGAAGGATTGAAGACCATAAGGCTTCCCAGTATGGTGTTGGGTGACTGCAAATACCAGAGCAGTCAGGCTGCGCCTTGTCCATGCTGCCTATTAGGAGTCATTCTAAAAGTGATTTTTTTCTTAGAAACACTTGGGCTTCATTTCAGGTAAAAAAGTCATTAATCTGGGCTATATCTACATTATCTACTTGTGTAGGCCAACAGAAATGTGTCTGTAGAGTGAAATTTTTGATGCTGAGAAAGACATCCCTACTGTATCCATTGTGCAATAGGAGCAGGTTTCCCTCAGAAAAGCTTTGCTTTGTTCTCCTGGACTGAACGTGGCCTTGGACCACATTTTTCACTTAGTTTGAAAAGAATCCTCACTGTTCAAGATCATACTACAACTCACACCAAAGCACGGTAAGTGCAGACAACTGGGAGATTCGCCTCAAGTGGGCCCTGTGGATCCAAAGCACTGGCACACCTTGAGTGATTAATGGATATAAAGTGTGGGTGAGCAAGGTTCCAGCATCCAGGAGAGAGCCCAAGAGGTAGAGTATTTGGCAGTGTAAATGTACTTTTAGCTTACTAGGAGCCATCATACACCACCATGGTTCTTGATATGGAGAACTTGCAGTCAGGAGTAAAACCAAACAAGCAGAATAAAGGCAGAAGGAAAAAAAGGCAACGGTGAGTGTACGGTGGTACTGTGTTCCTAAAGGCTCACGGGGTTCCCATCATGATGGTAATCACTCAAGAATATGAACAGAATGCAGTTTTGCAAGAGGTGCGTGCAGGCACACAGTAGGGAAATGTTCTTTTTAGTCCTGAGCTCCATCCCGGCATGCCTGCAAAGACACCAACCTCCATCTACATTCAACACACAAATTTGTGCTAAGCACATTGGCTCTTTGCCAATTTCTACAATGCAGGGAAGTTTCAAACAAACCACCTAAAGCCCCTCTGTCTTTGCCTTGAAAGGGACTGGACTGCTCATAGCTGCTCAGCTGGGACAGGACCTGTGCTCACGCAGGGGATCTATGTTTTCTCAGCCTCAGTCTCCCTGTACTCTGAGTGGTTTACAAGTCAAAGCAAAGATACTAGAGACCTCGTGCTTGCATTAGGCAAAACCAAACAGTTCTTGTAGACATACATAAATCATTTTATGGAATACTCCAGACTAGCAAAAAGAAAAATAAACCACTGAGCAAAACCATTAAATGCCAGCAGGTAATGCAGCAAAATACACTCTGAGGATATTACTGATAACATCATATAATATGCTGGCTACTAGGGCAGTTTAATCTTAAAACTACATTCAGAAAACATATCTTCTTTATAATAACATTCCTTTATAAATTATCTTAATTCATCATGGAGTTCTTTCCTTCCGATCTTTACGCATGCAGTCTTTACATAAACATTTGTCTGCTGTGGTTATCCTGGTTGCCACCCAGATTTATGAAACCAAGTTGTGAGCAAAACTCGATTATGAATGTTTCGGGTGGAATGACCTTCATTACCAATCTAAAATAAAAGGTTCAGCTTCTCTGTTTAGAAGTTCACGTTGGAGGCAATGTCTCATCTATGGATTAAATTCAATGGATTTTTGAGCAGCGTGAAGGCTGCCATAAATGCCAGTTCGCAGACCCTTAATTACCCCTTGCATTTTAGGCACTAGTCTGGCACTGCTTTCTACAAGGCTGGGCCCTGAGCACTTCAAGTGCTTAGAAGCTGGCTAGCTCAATTCACGTATTATTAGCTATATTTTTTCAAACTGCAAGGAAGATGATACATTGAGTCATAGAAATATTGATTAGAAGGAACCTCTTACCCTGACCAAGCTCCTGCTTGAAGCAAGGTTGTCTCCAGCACTGGATCAGGTCAGCTGTATCCCTGTCTAGTGTGCTTGAAAACCTCCAAAGACTGAGTCTCCTCAGCCTTCCTAGATGAGTTGTTCCAGTGCTGCACTGGCCTCCTGGTGAGAAAGTGTTTCCTAACACCCAATCTGGACCTTCCAAGCAGCAATTTGTGGCCACTCCTCTTGTTATACAGTCTGGCACTGCAGAGGAGAATTTGGCTCCATAGTCTTTCCTTGGGATATTCCAAGATTTTACATTAAAAAAAGTCTCTGAATGGGAAATTGTCAAGTTTCTCAACTGTTCCCAGTGCTATAGTGCTAAATAATACCTTTCATTGGGCTCTGCATTTTGAAATAGAGCCAAATAAGGACAAATACAAGTATTAAAATCTGAGCATTGGGCTGTTTAAATGAAAACAGATTTGTTTTACTATTTGACCTTCCCTAAAAGCCAGGTTTCTATGGATTTTGTAAGGCTTACAAGCAAGCTCTGGTTGTGAACAGAAATTCCAGTATCACAAAGAGTTGCCTGATTTTGCATTCATTAATTTGTATTTGTATGCTTTAATGCAGTTTTTGGAAAACTTTAGGTGACTGAACTTCAGTATTACAAATTCTAGTGAAAAGTAGTCAAGCAATTCTCACAGATTTGATTTCATATATTCCTACTATTATATTCACTATGTTTGCATGTGCATCTAATCAGACAATCAAATTAAATCGGGTTGCTTTTATAACACACAAGCCTTCAAAGAATTTTGAATAAGTTTCTGTGGTAAACTATTCATCGCAAATTATTTACTGAGCTTTAATAATGAGAAACAAGCTTCTTTTACTAGCAAATGTTACAGTACTCCACAAAGCTTGCAGTTTTTGGTTTTGCAAATACTTGCCTAGTTCACGGTCAGAGTTAAAGTTTTCGGAAGTTACAATAAATACTCAATTATAAACATCAAAAAGAATATAATAAGTAAAAATATTTCCTCTAGATTTTCAGTGTAGTTTTTGGCTGTGTCCCAAGTCTCAAAAGCTCTCTGAAAACTCTATCATTATTTCCAAATGCTTCATTCAGTCCTATGCCTGAAGCCTATCCACACATACATCTACACACATTAGTTGTATATGCTCCAGCTGGACTTCACGAATTTGAACGTGGGCTTCAATAACTAAAAGTTAGAAATATTAAACCTTGTATTTTTTTGCTATTTATAAAAAGCAGCAAAAACTGTACTTCTCATTACATCAGATCAGTGTTAAAGGAAACAATTAGCTTAGTTTGAAATGCACGTAAAGAATTAGTGGCAAATAATTCTTTGAATACTATCGTGGTACATGCAGAAACCTTGGTCTGTACAGTATACAAATCCTTGTTATATCATCTTTTCTCCTTGCCAAGGCACGCCAACACTAAATGCTTTTACTTAAAGAAACACGAACAAAATACTGCTTATTTTTAAAATATAACAGTAAAGTCTGTTCTACTATGAAACAATGGTCTTAATGAATTAACACACAGGGAGTTAATAAACAGGGTGCATTATGCACTTCAATTATACCAAATTTGACCAATAGAAGAATCTGAATGTGAATTTTTCCCTAATATTTCAACAAGGGGAAAAATAAAAACACTCTACCAAGAGACCTCAAGCAAACCGAGTTACATCGTAACGTAGCAAGGTGCAAACCAAGGACTGAATTAGGCAAACATGTATTTGGTGAAGTTTTGCAGAGTCAAACACTCCATTGATTTCAATGTAACGGTTCTGCAATTAGGACCTAGACTCTGAAAACACATGTCTTAAAGTATACTGACTTAAGAAGGCAGATACACTTCAACACAGAAAAATAAGGAAAGAGTACTGACTTGTTCCATTCAGGTCAACCATTAGACCATCTTGTACATGATCTTGAATAAGCTGTAATGTCCTTTCAAATATTTCCCCAGCTCTTGCTTGCTCAACAGTGTATGGATCCCTTGGGTATCGAAATAAGGCTAGCAAATCATTTGGAGAACGAGGACGACTGATAGATAATTTGAAAAAAATAGTAAGTGTACACAGGAGTTGCAAAATAACAATACCACATAAATCATGTAAATGTTCAGCAACATGATTAGCACTTACCTTGGTTCCTCATCTCAAAAGGGAAGGCAAAGAAAAAAATGTATTTTTATTGAAATAGTAAAATATTAAACACTTAGTAGCAGTTAAATATTTAGTAGCCTTTTAATACACTTTCTCTCAACAGAATAATTGCTGCAGCGAATAGAGATCTCAACAGGAGTGTTTAAACAATAGGAATCCTTGCATGTTAAACTGTTAGTATTCCCAGAACTAACCAGATGTTAAAAATGTCATTTAAATAAGAAAATGGCTTCTTGCTTAGTAAATGTTCCATTATTTTTGTATACACAAAACTAATTTTGACTTTTCAATATAAACAAAGAAGGGGATACCTGTCAAACAGATGCGTACGTGTTGAATTTATTGCTCTGTCAACGGTCGCAATTGCTTCCACAATTGATGTTTGTACAAAAGGATCTCCATTTCGGCTGACATTAGGGACTACAGAAAGAGGAATTCACATGTTATTGCAAAAATGGCCACATGCAAAAAGATACTTCTATAAAATAGAGTCTAGACACGACATCATTTCAGTTGTACAAAGTAAACCCCTGTTCTTTAAGCATTAGTTTGTCCAAATATAAAATCCTTAACTGTTTTGGAATTGTATCACAGCATATTAAAGTAGAGCAAAATTCATTTAAAACAGAAATTAATGTAAGTTTAAAAGTCAGCTTGCTTATATTTCTAAAACAAAATAAAGGGAAGATATATGCATACAGCATTTAAGTCTTCATTTGTTAGTCCTACAACTTCCAGTAAAAATGACCAAAGAAAAAATGAATTATTATTAAGCGTTTTTTTGTGCTGTGGTGCATTATCAGCTTTCAGATGTTGATATCAAAAGCCTGACCTGTATCTAAAGAAATCAATGCAAGTGTTCCCTTTGATTTCAATTAGTACTGAACTAGTACCGAATTCAGTGTAAGAATTTAAAGGGTTTACAGGTATGTGTTACAACAAGCGGAAAATACTGACAGGCTTAGTTTGCCTTTTAGAACACATGCCTTGCATAAATTCAAGGAGATTTCACAAAAAATGAATAAAACACAGAAAAAGAAAATTCAAAAAAACTCACAGAATTTTATATATTCCCAAATAGCTACAGTACATTAACATTGCTCCTCTCCTGAGCTTAGTCCAGTAAGCAACACGCAGTAATTTTAAAGGGCTATAAATGTTTTCTTTATTTTGAACACTACTTTGTTTTCTACTTTAAAAGTACTTAGCTTTTTAATACTACGTTAAAAGTCACATGCTTAAATCTCTTTAACAACTCTGCATAATACTGGAAACTCACTAATGCGTAGCTCCACTCATCTGCCTTTTTATACAGCACTCAGTTGCAACTGGATGTTTGTACAACGTATCTAGGGCTAATAACCTTCCTTTCAGTCTAAACCAAGAAATACCAGATCCAGGGGCAACAGCTAACAATTTCCAGAATGTGTTTAGGTTGGAGAAGTAACACAGGAAGAAGGCTAAAGTATGGAAAAAGACCAAAGCAAATACACTGGAATAAAATCAGCAGATGTACGAAATCAGCTGACATAAAAAACATTGTTTGCAAGCTTTTCATGACTTATTTTTCTTTTCTAGGCAATATTCCATTATTCCTTCATAACTGGCAGCTTAGCCTGTGTCTATATGAGTTTCAGAGTCTAGACCTGGGTAATTAAACTTAACCATCTATACTGTCAAATAAAACAGTGCCTGGGATTCTACAGCTGTAGCTGAAGCCCCTTTCTCTGCCCTGAGACCAGCTGCCTTGGGCTGCTGGCAACGTACTCCCAGCATTCGAAATGGGGCAACCCTGTCCACAGGCAACAGTCCCAATCTGTCCTAATTACCAATCGTCCTCAAAAGTACAGAAACATTATCAGAAAAACTACGTATTTTAAGGAGAAACATTGTTTACAGCTTTGCTACCCATGCTTTAGTTGTTTCAGAGACTGCTTGTGCGGTGTGAACCATCTTAACACTGGAACATTGCAGACTGTAAAAATCCAGTGGCTGCCTACCTTCCCAAGCGCTGTCTACGACAGATGTAATCTTGGTGTTCATTTTAGATATGTGTTTCTCAGCACTATCTTTCTGATTAATGATACCCGTGGGCTGAATCATAAATCTTGGTCAGATGTTAACTATACTGTACTTTATTTTTGTTTGGACTATTTGCTGCCAGTAGTTCACCTTTTAGAGGGGTAACTAATAAAAGTTAAAGTTTCCTGCAAGCCTTTCCCACAATACCATTTTTTTGGAGGGGTGGTAATATTATTAACCTACAAAAACTTAATCCATACACCTCCTGCTTTACACTTAATCCAGAGACTTTTACAAAACAGAAAAGGACAGAAGAAAATGGCAAAAGAAAAGCATCTTTCAAATATTACCAAACATGGCCAGCAAAACCTGCCCCCCAGCTTCTATACACTTGCTTTTATTCTGTCTCTCAATGTTAAGATTTTTGTGCATTAGGAATATTCATAATGTGTTAAAACATTAACTTTGTTTAAAAGAAATGTCGGCATGAAAGTTTTTAGGCATTTACGGCTACGCCATTATTAATACTATTCAGATACTTATAATCTGTCCACTTGTCCTCCTTGCTTCTCTGACAGCTTCATTTTTATAGCAACCACAGAGAAGCAGTATCTGATATCCCACCAGTTTTAAGGAGAAACATCATTTACGGTTTCAGACTGAATGCAGATTAATCAAGGGTAGTTTTACCAATTTTAGGTTTATTGATGCTACAGTTTACAGAAAATTAAATAAGATAATTAAATACTGCAGATTAGCCAGCAACAAGTTTTGCAGTTTGCTAATTTCAGCAGACGAGAATGAGCACTGACACCCGCACTAAGTAAATGAAACTGGTTTCCATTGGGGTTATAGTTCAATTCATGATTTCATTTTTCAGAGCTCTTGCTGATTTGAGATCTAGCTAATTTTTTGTAATTTTTTTTAAACAAAGAACTTTTTTCTATGCATCTCCAGAGTAACTAAGATTAATCAATTTTTACGACTTTTTTTCGTTTGCAGACTTTATATGTATAGATGAAACTTTATCACTGAATGATTCCCAGTCCTGTGATTTTTTCTCTCAGAAATCACCTTTACAGATTGAACTTTATTTTTTATAGAGGACAGCATAGACCGATAGTCTACTAAAAGCAACTTAAGCAAGGGAACATCATTGTTTTATTGATACCATGTGATTGATATCATAGTAATCTATATATCAGGAAAATCACTGATAAATATTTATGAATTTAGTAAACAAAATACAGAACATCAGACTTAAGACTGGGAAACAATATCCAATATGCTAAAGAAATCACTGCTCAATACTCCTTTTTCAATGATACAAAAATATTGTCTCATATTTTCTACTGAAAGACAAAAATCACACAGTTTCCTTAATATTTTCCACCAAAACGAGTCTGAAAAATCAGCAGTTTTACTCCATAGATCAGAAAAGCATTAAGGTCATTCTGTGTAATAAAATTCTTTCCTTAACCACTTTGGCTGCTTTATTACCAAATATTCAGTATTAATAATTGATAACTAATGTTTGCCATTACTACTTTCAAATGAATGAGAATAAGCTCAAATACGCTCTTTTTCTTTCTATTTTCTCCTTTAGTTTCTTAAGATCATTATGACTTCCCTGAACTCTTTCACAATGGTTGCAGCCTAATCTTCAACCAAGTGCTGTAAGTGCCCCTTTAACGATGCCACAGGATTTCTTGTCAAGTTATCCCTAAAGATTAGACTGTGTATTCAACTAGCAAATTCTAATAGGTCCAAATAATCTCTCAGGAGGAAAGCAGTATGACTAATTGGAGTCCAAAGCATTGTTTGTTTTGAATCTTAACTCCTAGAGCCATTTTGGCTGGCATATTCCCATCTTACTCACATATGTGCATAGTTGCCTGAATTAAATGAAGAAAAAAAAATACAGAAAAATACGAATAAAAAACAATTTAACATTTGATTAACATTTTTTGCATCTTACAAATTAAGCAATTAGAATAAAACTAATAATCTAGCTCATATCTCCGATTCGTACACCTTACCGTTAACACTAAGCACCATGCTAACAGAGGAGTATCCTATGGTATTCCGAGCAACACATTCATATCGACCTTCATCAGCTGTTCCAACATCACGAATGGTAAGAAATCCCTCTGGACTAACATGAAATTTTCCACTCTCAGTGACCTGCACTCCATCCTGCAGCAAAGCACAATGTTTAGTTCTTCTAAACACCCTCTGTTTTCAAACCTGAATTTTTGTCTTCTTTTTCTATTTTTATGTTTTATTTTATATTTTTATTTTGTATGCCAATAGTCAAAAAGATTTAGACCAACTTATATAGAAAACTCACACACTGTTACATTGACATTGCCTGTCCTTCTAAATTGTACAGTGTATTTATTTACTTCTAAAAGTACTCACTATTATAAATCAAAGTATTTGAATAATTGTAGGTCCTCACCACATAAAATTCAAGACGCAAAAATAAGATGGCACCTCTTGGGAACATATATATTTTATTTTACTCAAAATTAACCTAAAAAAGATCTCAAGAGCTTTATATGTATCAATTCTTCATGTGCTATTCATTTAGAAGCTATTTAAGGCACATTAAGGTACATTTTCTAATGCTCACTAATTGAAGAGATGATAATCATGAAAATTGAAGATCAATATTAACAACTCATTAATTCACTCTGCTAATTACTTAATTAATTCACTCTTAATTAACTCTGCTAACAACTGTAACTAATAGTTTGATATAACAAATATTGCAGCAATGGATATCAAAGCCACAGAGAAGTTACCACAGAGTTATCGAAACATGTCCTGGTTGAAGTGTCAACCTAACAGTGTCAAAGGGGTCAAGATTACAGTATTTTTTATTGCTTTATATCTATAGTATCAATGAAGGTATGAATATTAATAAGATGTCCACACAGAACTGTCACCAAAATACACAGGCCTTTTAAGATCTACATTATGAATTTTAGGTGGTGTGTATAATGATTTTGCACAACCACATATATATATATGCATGCTTTTATATATATAAAATTCTGGTTTGGTATCTATATACGTGCTCTGTATTAAAGAAGGTTTGCTGATCAAATATCAGGTAACGTTTTGAGACACCAGTCAATAATTTGACAATGTTCACTTTAAATAAAGTCATGAAGAGGTGGAAAGGCCCTTGCCTTTCTGTAACAACCAAACAAATATCTAGTACCTTATTCCATGTAATTACTGGCTCCGGCTCTCCTTGAGCACTGCACGGGATCTGCACATTTGTGCCAACCTCCACTGTCATGTCAGTGGGAACACTGGCAAATACAGGAGTCACTAAAAAAAAAAAACAACATACACGGACAAGGTATGAAATACTTGTGCAAAATATGATCTACAAAGAGGTCAACACTGTTCATCTTTTCTCAGTCACCCAACATTTCTTAATCTATAGCCCTGTTCTGTCTGCAGGTTTTTAGTTGCTTGTAAATTTGCCTTAGAGATAAAATCCCTAGTTCTTGATGTCTGCTTCAGGCTGATTTTAAAGTACTCTTATCTTCTAACAAAAAAGGCTAGTATTTGCCAAAAAAATTTAAGTTCTGCAAATTGAAAGCTCTGAAAAAAAATTCTGTGAATAACCAAATCTGAATAAAGACACTAGAATGAATATCCGATCAGCTTGTCAATTTTTTTAAGTTTTTTTTTTTTTTAAATAGCAACAGGAGAGATTTCTTAGATGATAAAAGCAAAACTTTCCTCAGCTCCTTCAACTGTGATTCCCCCAGCCCGACTTGCGGTTTAAATAGCAACAGGAGAGATTTCTTAGATGATAAAAGCAAAACTTTCCTCAGCTCCTTCAACTGTGATTCCCCCAGCCCGACTTGCGGACCTTCACAGAGCTCCTATCCCCCTGACACTAATAAGCCCTAGACCTTAAAATATCTGACTGAGTTTGGCAATGCGAGTTACACAAAAATAATTTTATTAAACTTTACTCAAGTTCAGTGAAGTTTAGCACTGCTGGAAGGCTATAAACCTTTTCAAAATTGAGTTTTGTTTAATGCAATTTTAGTCAACTATTTTATATAGGTGAAAAAAAAGAATATTTTCACAAATCAATCTCCCAGTACTACTCTTAACTAAGAAAAATCAATGGAATTTTTTTCTGACAAACATTAAGCTCAGGAAGACATTTGAGTCCCTTTCACTAAAATACTGTTTAAAATGAGGTCACTAAGAAGAAACGTTCGGAATCAAATGTTTAATCTCCTCGAATTTAGTTAAACACCAAAGTACTTAACTAAATTATAAATATTAATATGATTTTAATTAATCCGAGGAGTAGCTTACTTAGAATTTACTTGAAGAAAAGCATAAGAAAAATGGGAGGGGTTTTTTTGTCAGCTTATATTAATTATAAGGAATGACTTTTCATTGTAAAGGTCATTCTGCTGTTGTAAACTAAAGTGTTCTTTTTCTGGACATCAAAATGGGATGTTATTAATGTTAATGCATATATATTATTATTTGTGCCAACCTCCAACATGTGGAGGTTGGCACAAATAATAATATATTATTCATATAATATATATACATTAACATTAATAACACCATGTAGTTAACAGCACAGAGTCTTCTAAGAAACTAGCTTTTTCACAAAACATTTTCCCAAGCGCTGGAATACTGTCATCCTCAACACAAACCTCCATTCTTTACACAAAAGAGTAAATCTGATAAACCTCTTTCACAGAAGACAGACTGTTCTAATGGAATGATACTCTGTACAAATACTGATAAGTATCCATACATGTTATTCATCAAAAACCACCTGGAATCTAAAAATAGATGTACTCAGAAATAATGACCAGAAATGCGAAACGTTAGCAATATGCTAAACAGCAACTTTTTAAAACAACAAAAGATATAGCCTCATTTTAACAAGTGTTTATCAAAAAAGGCCATGTTTAATTGTAAGCTTATGTAGTCTCCAAATGACTCTGAATGCAGGCTATCAGGGTACACTGTCTCACATGCCCAGTATATAAATACTAATAAAACACCTTATAATTCAAAACCAGCAACTTAGAATCAGTGTAAAATGCAGCAGAAGTCCTGAAAAAAAAACCTAAGCACTGTTCAAGCTCTATTTCAAATGCTTTTTTAATTCTAAACAAAGATAAACTACTTTGGATTAACATTTTGTGCCATCAAAAATAAGTAATTCTCAATCTTACGTTTTACGAAAAAAACAATCACACACTGTACTGTGTATTTTAGCATAAGGTTAAGGGGGGTTTTTTCAGCAGCTGTACATGGAGAACATACCTCTAGGTTGCACGGTCAGGTATACGACAATTCGCTGAGATCCAATGATGTTGACAGCTTGGCATTCATACTGTCCCTGGTCATGCAGAGCAACCCTGGAAATCCTTAGGGTTCCAGAGGACAGAACTAAGTGTCTTCTGTCAACAGACAACTGGCCTCCTGAAGCACAGAGCAACAGTATTTGCTACTTATGGCAGTGCAGAACAAAGTCCCTTTGTGTCAGAAAAAGGGAAATCCAGAAGATTTTAAATTTGCTAAAACATTGGAAAAAACTCAGTGTCTTGAAAAAAAAAACCTGAAACATTTACTTCTCAGAAGATAAGCATGCAAAGCAAACAAAACATACATATGCACACACTCATTATCCCGATCTCTTCTCTGTTTGTGGCAGAAATAAACATTTTCATTTAACAAGTGTGATAAAGCATCATAAGAACACCACGAACAGGTATTACTGTTCAATTCATATTATTGCCATGTGTGTAAGACACAATTCACTTCATACGCCCAGGCCATGTAGAAAATCCATAGAAAAATACACAGACCCCTAAAAAAACAGGTTATAGTAAAAATTAAATAAAAGGCACATCAGTGTCTGTACCCTGTTTGTCCTTTCTGGACATTTCATTTGATTGGAGTAATCTTGGTAGAGGGAGAAACAGGGACATTGTCAGCATCAAAATGATCAAGAATTCATTAAAAATCTGCTTTATCTACCCTAATTTAGACCTTCGTAAGAGTTGTTTTGCCTGCTAGACCTATTTCACTTGATCCAACTGGCATATTTACTCACTGATAAAGCATCTACTACAGTATTTCTTCCAGCTGGATTTGGCTTAATGCCTTTACAGCCACAACCTGATAAAACGGTCAGCAGAGTGCACCCCAGTGTTCCTGTCAATCCACATTAAGTGACAGAAATGCAGCTACACTGACACCAGCTGCAGGCTGGACTGTTCTGGTTTCTGAAGAGAGCACATCCCACCCAATTTCAGATCTCCAGTTAATGACAGCCATCTCGGTTTCTTCTGCAGTAAATCTGCAGTGATAGGTATTGCCACATGTGATTTGTCTCATATATCTTAAACATTTATTATTAGGAATCTACTATGGAGACGCATGTTTTAGTGACTCTCTTTTACTGAATAATGAAAAATGCTTGGGCAGCTAGCTTCTGTGGGACACACCTTGCCTTTTCTAGCTAAACTAGAAAGAGATGAGCTCTGTTTTCTTCAGAGACTGAAGCGTCCAAACAAATACATGCAATTCCTTTCAATGCCTGAGTGATTCCAAAATGACAGCCAAACTATTCTAGTAGTTTAAAAGTAAAAATGGAACACGCTTACCTCCTTTGGTCCAGGCAATAACAGGCTGTGGATATCCTTGTGCTTCACAAGGGAAGTCAACGGTTTGTCCCTCGATCACTGTTTTGTCTTGAGGAGTGACCGTAAACTGAGGTAGAGCTACAGAAGATAAAATAAACTGGTTAAAAAAAAAAAAATCATCTGAAAAATGCATGACTATCTGAAAATATGTACCATTTCCTGTGTGACTTGAATATTGGTGGGAAAAGAGATGCTAATGTGACTCTCTCATACTGTGACTGCTATAGGGCAGAGTTAGGGCAGCCACCTGCACAACAGGAACATCTTCATCACGACACGGCCCTGGTGTCTGTGCAGACCTTTGGAATCTACTGCCATAGATCCAAAATAAGAGGTACTCGTCAAATCAAACACAGGGTGTTCCCTGGATTAAAAATACTGTCTTCTCTTTCTCTCAAAACATCCTCAGTTAAATTGTGACGAAAGTGCAATGTAGTCAAAACCCCCCCGAGCTGCTTATTTTCTTCTTTACACAAAAGGAAAGCAGTGAGTGGAATGTGGGTCAATTTCCACAGTAACACCACAGATTTATCAGTGTGAGAAGTAATTTGTTCAGCTCTCAAAACACAATCATCCATTGTTGAATAATAAATGAACAAACCACACAGACAAGTTGCTTTGTATAGCTTCAAAAATTGAACTCACTAACAAAGCATTTGCAACTTAAACTCTGCCAACTAGAGATCTTAACAGCGGAACAGAAACAAACTTGAATTTAAAGGTTACTCAAAGTGTTTTGCAAATAAAATTTCCAGCATGAAATCATTTGCAAAAAATATTCTCCATATATATAGGAGGCTTTTGATATATTGTTCTTGAAATACTTTAAATTCATACTATTGACATACAATACCCAAATCATTGTGATCACAATAAGTTAGAGTACTTTGACTTTGTTTTGTAGAAAAGCTATCCTAATGCCTCAGCTGGCAGAGTGATAGTTTCCATGAAACTCAGCAGAAAATGTTCCGACATTCACTGACGTGTCTACAAAAGAAAGGCAGCACAGATCTGTACTCAGAACTCCATTTCTAGTACTCCAGGCACAAATTCTAATTGCTGCCCGTCACAGAAAAAAATTAATCCTCCATAAATTTGACACTGTATGTTTATTCCTACAGGCAAACAAAACATAGTAAGAAATAGACATTTCAAAACACCAGTGATTAACTTCTGAGAATAACCAATGAAACTTAACTTTCAGAGAATTAGCATATAATATCTTACTCTAAGTGAAATGTATAGCAACTTTCCTATGAACTACACTAGAGTACTTAAAAGAAGAAACTCTTTATGACTTTAGTTCAGCTCTGGTAATTCAGAAGAAAAAAAAGTCAAAACCACACAATTTAAAGTAATATACTCTTCCTAATGTGTTTTACTCATGTCACGCCTAGTTTGACACTACTCACCTTGGACTATGATGTATGCAGTTGCATGGATATTATCTACGCTGTTAGTTGCGAAACAGGTATACTCGCCACTGTCCTCCTGCTTCACATTTTGTATGTAAAGTCCTCCAGATGGAGTTATCGTGACCCTAGGGTCACTTGGTAAAGGGGTTCTGTCGCCTTTGGTCCAGGTGATTCGCGGCTGAGGGTGCCCGGTTGCACTGCACTCCAAGGTAACACTCTCTCCAACTAGCACCTCAGTGTTTTGTGGGTGAATCACAAAACTTGGTCGGGCTGTGAGAAAAGAGCGATGTCTAAATATCACTTTTAGCTCACATAGCACTAATTTAGCTGAATATTGCAAAAGTTTGGGAATCTATGGGTTTTTTTAATAGCTCTGTCCCAACATACTTCTAATCTCTGTGCAAACACTGCCTTGCTTTAAGCTATTCTAGCTGCAGACATAAATATCAATAGATAAAAAATAAAAGCTCGTACAATTTCACTGATATTTTTTCTGAACTCCCATTAAAACAATTTTCAAACATTTCCTTCTCATTTGCTGATCTTTATAACGGTCTCTTCAGAGACACAGACACCGAGGAGACCCAGAAAACAAACAGGCTGAAAACTGTCAGAAGTGCACAAAAAGACAAAACTGACTAAGCCACATTTTAGTAACTTTTCCCAACTACGTGTGTGCGTTGCAGTGACATTTTAAATCTACCTGATGCTCTGAGTGTCAAAACAAAATGTTCTCACAGCAAAGTTTGGAATTTAAAAACATTACAGACCTGGACAGAAATTCAGTGCTTGCAAACATGAAGCACAGGCTAGGCAGAGATTCAGGCTAAAAAGATCCTGAGCAAAGACGGCTGCACAGGCTGTGCCAAAGCTTTCACGAGTGGCCTGTTCGGAAGCTTGTGGTTTTCAGGTATCCAGGGAGAACATTATTGCACTGAGCAACACTGCAATGCAGCAGCCTCTTTTCCTAACCCTTCTAAAACAGCCTAAAAAACTATCATCAAAATTGCGTATTACAATAAAGATCCTAATTAACTGGCTGATTTGTATTTCTGTTCGAGGGATATTATAACATCATGATCTAGTTCTTAAGATGCCCAAACACAAGAAATCTACATGTCAAGAACATACAAGAGCCAAAGAACCTTATTTTTAGCAATCTTCTTATCAAAACAATTCTCTATCTGAATGCAAAATTCAGACTTGACATTTTTACCTGGTGACTCAAAGTATCTTAGAGTAACTTCCTGAGTTTTCACTTCTCCAGCTACATTTTTTGCCATGCACTGGTAAATGCCTTGGTCTGTTTCTTGAGTATTCTGAATCATTAACGTGCCATCATCTAGCAAGTTTAGACGGGAATCTTCTTTCATACTGAGCTCATTACTGTGAAGAAAAGAATCTGCTGGAGTTAAACCTTTAAATCACAAGCACAGAAAACTGCCAAATAATACACCCCCAAACATATTATCCAAAATAACTTGGGGGGAAAAAAGTATTACTGTGTTAAGCAAAATAATAGAACTTTTCGTTTTCTCCAAAAGGGAAGAAGAGGAAAAACAAAAAATGAACGAATTTTGCTTATGCAAGAATTACATCTCCAGAATCAAAAGCCAAAACACTTTTAGGAGTAAAAGCTTAGAGGGGAAAAAAGTGAACAAAATACACATATCTCATTTTCTTTTAAGGCTGTTCTAACTGGCAAACCAATTTAAAATGCTTCTGCTGGAAGTATATTACATAAGTTCAATACTCAAGATGCTTTCCACTAGGAGAGGGGTTAGCGGCTATAAAACCATCTTTGTGCCAAACTCTGTCCAGATTGCTCAAGGAGCACTCATGGTAATTTGTATAACTACTATTTGTACTGACTTGAAACATAAGATCGGGTCCTCAGGCCACATCCTGGAAATATTTCTCTGATATTAACTAAGAACAGTTAGTTGGTTTTACTAAAGGAACTATTTCTCCCTCCATCCTTCACTACGTGATAAAGAAAGCACAGAGGAGGGATGCAACCTCACCCCCTGTGTACAAAACCCAGCCTGACTGCTGATCTATTCAACACACCGCTCAACAGGTCAGTGGCTTTTGACTGAAATCTTGCCATATTCAACTACCTTGCAAAGAGCTTTGCTCTCATTCATGCAACCAGGAAACAACCCAGAGTCAATAATCCCACACCCCAAGCTCAAATTTCTCCTTAAAACTCTTTCATATGTGTCTTCTGAATACATGTTTTCTTTGTTTATTCTAAAAAGTACATGAGCCAAAGAAAATTTTAATGAAATAAATATACCATCCAAGTTCAAGGCTCTGTTCTTGACATACTCCATAAATGCTCCACCCTTTCTGCATGTGGGGTTCTCACTGACATCAGCACAAAGCTACAGAACCAGGACTCTACATTGTTCCATTTTATCAGCAACTAACAGACTAAAATGGTTCATTTACTAATATGAATTTTAAGGGAATATATTCTCCAGATCAGATTCTCCATTTGTATAGGAGCATTATTAAGCCAAAGTCTGCTTAATCTAGTGGTAAACTCACAATTCATGTGTCCGTTGTAAATTCACATCAGTTTAAGGGGGAGCAACGTGCTGCCACGTGGCTGAGCCCAGCGCTGCTGGAGGGAGCCAGGTGCTGGGCAAAGCTTGAGCAGCCACCCTGTAGCAGGCTGGCCCTTGGGCTACTGAAAGATGCACGTCCTTTATAGGCCCTTCCCTTCATCCCCTAAGCATGAGGAGAAGCAATGGAGCAGACTGCCCAGAGAGCTTGTGCCACCTCAATCTTTCGAGGCTTTTATGACTCAACTGGATAAAACAACCTGGTTTGATCCTGTTTTGAGTAGAAGGCTGCACTGGAAACCTTCCGAGACCTCCTCCAACCTGAATTACCCCACAATCCTGTGATATAAGCACTTGCTTGCCCTCCATGTACCAGTCTGGGGAGCCCGGAAATTGATATCTCTCTCCTCTCCTGGAATGGAGCCACACCTCGGAGCAAAGCTGCCTCCAAGGAGCTTGGGCTCAAGAAGAACTTTCTCTGAAACCTAACTCTTATCCAGCTGGAGTCCTTTAAAAAAGTAGCTTTTGCTCTGCTTCAAAATGTAACGCAAACAGACCTGCACAGCGTATGCAAACACTAGCTAAACCCACAAACTGCACGTGCGACACATCCAAGTCGGATTGCCTGGTACTTATCTATAAATGATTTACAGTTTTACAGGTGTGAGCAACTTTGCAGGTATAAATACAGTTGAAAATCTTACCAATAATATTATAGTCATAAATTAATATTTTCTAAAGTTATCGGCTTTCAGTGTTTAGAATTACTAATGAAACAGATAAGGGCCGTTATTACTTCACATACCTCTTAATTATAATATGTTCCTGCTGTAACTATTCCACGTATTAGCATGTAATATGTGTGGACATGCACTCAGAAATGTACACACACACACTGACAAACATACTTACATCAAGATTATCTCTTCCTCTTTTTAACTTACTTGTTTCGAAGCCAGATAATTTCTGGTTTAGGATTGCCTTCAGCTCTGCAAGTGAAATACACTGTATTCCCTGAGGTAACGTCCACATCCTGAGGCTCTGATGTAATTCTTGGCCTCTCTGTGTCAACAATAAAACGTATAGTGAACTCTTACTTGTTTTAAGACTACTAAAGAATGGTAAATAAAAAATTTCCATACACCTTGTATAAAAATATTTTTCACGAATGTTTTAACTTAAAATACTTATATGCTTAATCAGGATTAAACGCACTTTTCCCTATGCAAAAATGACCGTGGGCTTTCTGACCTCCTCCATTGTTCCTTAGGACCTTTTAGCAGACTGGAAATGGATTGTGCAAATTTGTACCAGGTTCTAAAGTAGCTGTTTTATTTATTTGAATAGAGGCTCAATTTGCTTATGAAAGAAAAACTTTAAAGCAGCAAGCACAAGTGCCATTTAAAAATAACTTCCTCTAGATAAGCATCAGTGCCTAACCTGCCTCCTACAGAATAAGTTGTCCAGCTTGCTTCCTGCAGTTTCCATATTCAGGCCCCTTACATGTGCAGAGAGCTGGTGGGATGCCATGTGAATTATTCTTGTACCAAATGCTCTTTTTACTATTGTTTTCATGAACCTTGTAGACACTCACGATCATAATTCTCATGATCAGAATTGTATCCAACACATAACCAAAAGGACAATTTACTTCTTTTATATCTTGGCCTCATCACATGCCTGGGCAGGCAAATGCCCATAGCTTGATGAGGAATCTGCATTTTGATTTCGGAACAGCAGAGGTGCGGGGCTGAGCCCCAGCGTGCCCCCGGGGCCAAGCCTTTGCACCCCTTAGCTGAAGGAATACAGATGAACAAGAGGGCTATAATAAAAGTGATTATCCATTAATCCAGTGACAGAGGATTTTGGTGCCTGTGCAGGGCACTCCTTCTAAGTATAGCTGAGTGAAAAAGAAATTCAGTGGCCCCACCCCGATTCCAATAATATCAACAATAGTTTTAACAATAAGGTTTGTGAAATCAGGAGCAATTCTACACAGCTTCTTTCTTCCCCCTCCCTTGTACAGAAGGTGATAAAGGACATCAAACAATATTAACGTAACACCAAAGACCCTAGCTGACAATCCTTTTATGATCAAAACTGAAACACAAAAAACCACAAGTAAACCCTTTCCAGATAATTACATTTAGTTCCTCAACGAGAAATTTCAAACATGGCTATATTTGTTTCATTAAAGACAGGCTGAGGGGTAAAAGCAATCAGTTCTGTCAGAAGCAGACAAAAGCTGAGAAGGAACACAGAGAGATTTCTGGAAATACCCAATATTTACCAGAGGTGGTGAGTGTTCTCGAATAGAGCAGAGAAAAAAATTCTAACAAAACAAAGAAAATACAGTTTAGGTACATCTGACACATTAAAAAATTCAGCAGTAAGTGGCAAACCCACCACAGTTAAGTTCTTCTGGTGTTATAGTGGCCACTGATCTTCCCTGGATCCTTCGTGGATACTCACAGGTAGCTGCAGCCTGAGCATTACCCGACTCCGCATACGTCTTCAAGAGCTCCGCCAGCCACAGGATTTCACAGTCACAGTGAAGAGCGTTTGAATCCAAACGCCTGCACAAAACAAGAAGCGGCCACAACACCTGTTAGCAAGCTCCGACTATTTTGTTAGGATCAGAACGGTTCTGCAATACCAGCAGTACCTGCATCTGTGAACACAGGGGCAATATGGAATACAGGTGATGGGTTACTTGCTTATATGCATTCTGGTAGTCTTTATTATAAAAATGCATATTATTTTTACTGCACAGATAGGCCTGTGTTCAAAATAGCAAGCATCTAAACAACATTTCCTTTTTTAACTCCAGCATTCAGTGAGTAAATCAGGTTTTATTTAAATGTTATACATACTTTGATTAAATAAGGAGCTCATTCCATTCCCCACATTCTTCTCTGTTTAATGCTTATTACTGTAGTAACTACACAGCTAACCTGACTTTTTTACAACTTCCTATTCTGCTGATCAGGCAACTCAGACAAAGGCCCACAGTTTTATTTAAGCATTAAGCTCTTGTTGCATTCAGTGGGTCAGTGATTTTGTAAAATACCTGCCTATTGCAGATAATGAGAGCCCATAAATTCTGTTGACTTTCTTTCCAGTAGTGGAGTGCCCTGTTACTACGTGGAGCACTACACTTTCTGGTGGCATGCCCTGTAGGAAAACAAACATTAAGTACAGAAATCTGTACCATTAAATATACCTATATACAAATTGGAAATACAGTTGCATGGCAAACCAACCTCAGTTTGGTATATATTTGGGAATCTTAAACTTTTTTTGATCATTGTGCCTTTTAATTTTTTTTTAACCTCTTGTACAAATGCCCAGATATGCTTTCGTCCCTGTTCTCCTACAAAAAACAGGCAAGAACAAAACCATTTTACAAGCTACTGTACTAAAGTCTCCCAGTATATCAGATGTTATTGGTAGAATTTAAATCTGGAAAGAAAGATGAGGAGCTACTGGAAAGAGTCCAGAGGAGGGCTATGAGGACAGTGAGGGGACTGGAGCATCTCCCCTACGAGGAGAGGCTGAGGGAGCTGGGCTTATTCAGCCTGGAGAAGGCTGCGAGGGGACCTTATAAATGCTTACAAATATCTCAAGGGTGGGTGTCAGGAGGATGGGGCCAAACTCTTTTCAGTGGTGCCCAGTGACAGGACAAGGGGCAATGGGCACAAA
>Ga0065711_1033816_pt1 | contig 24779 bp, 20 predicted proteins | sample Hoacrofraction12_FD_59098 | JGI IMG/M metagenome (GOLD analysis project Ga0065711, IMG submission 59098) | Hoatzin crop microbial communities from Cojedes, Venezuela - Epithelial fraction 12 v2 (version 2) | ecosystem: Host-associated > Birds > Digestive system > Esophagus > Crop | place...
GGGACAGGAAAAAACTTTGCAAATGTGTAGGAAAGATTCAAAGCTACCAGGTTCAGTCCAAGTTTCAGACCCTTCCACATGCACAGGGATTTGAATCTGTAAAATGTAGCTTCAAATTCATAATCTAAACTTCTCCTCCAAAACCTCCAAGGACTTTTGAGATCGAAGGTTTGTATTCAGGCATATGGACTTCAAAACTGGCAGACGTTTCCTCGCACTCCTAATAGTCTGAAAAATTAACAACCGATAACATTTTCATTATCGCTACTACGGTTTCTCCCAGAGCAGGCAGTAGTTTCTCACTCCCTGATTTTAGATAAGCCACAGAGCTTCTTGAGTGTTGGCTGCTAAACAGTTGATTATTATCCTGTGGGATCTTCCCCACCTTTTCTTTTATGTACACTCGCTGTGTATCTGCACAGAAGACTGGATGTATATTTTGCAGCGTGGTGTTTTAGCACATGGCTCAGCATGCAGAATGCACACTCTTTATTCTGACTGTCAGTGTTCCCAGCATCAGGACACAGCTAAACAGGTCTCAGGATAGGTCTTACTAGGCTCCACCGAATAGCCAAGAGGAGCAATAGATTTTGGAAGTGAACACATTAACCAGGTGGAAAATACTCATCACTGGATTTGAGCAAGGATACATATTGCTCTTAAAATACTTCCTAGTATCTATAAAAAAAAAGGTAGAGAGACACATCTGCATTCATCCTCTCTTGGTTCATCTTCACTGTAGGGAGGGTGCATTCTGCAGTGCACCCCAGAGTCCTGGGGTCCACTTAGGTGGGGAAACCACTGCAGCCCTGTCTTTCCCACTTGCCTGGGTTTACTCCTAAAGGAAACAGAAATGATCTAGGAAATGGCATCTGCTAAGGCCTTACCATGACAGGCAGTTTTAACATTGCCAAAGCACCCGCTGCAAACAGTTATGAAGGGCTCCTGATCTGATTTTTTAGATGTATGGGAGCAAATCTTGTTCCTTTCATATTGAGCTTTTCATCTGCACTCTAGAGGCCTGAAAGTGGCCGTTACAAACCTCCAGCTGCACATGACGACTCCTAAGATGTACAACTAAACACTTGAACCCACTGAGCTAGTTGGAAAGCATGCGTGGAAAACAAAGGTATTTTGTGAAACCAGGCATTAGGATATACTGTGGCTGTACAGCTCAGAGCTGCTTCCTGATGTAAAGCCATTGCAATGTCTTGATTCATAAAGAGGATTTTTTCTGGTACATAGACTAAATGTGAGAATCTTTCATGCCCCACTGAGTAAATTTGCATGATACAGAACTAACTTCTTAAAGGCAGAATGGTCCTACAGAATAAGTTTGTTTGGTTACTATTAAATCTTCTCAGGACTTCCTCAGCCCAAAACCATATCCTTTATTAGACAGTGAGACTGTTGAACTCAATTTCCATTTGTTGCCGGTGTGAGCATTAGGACAAACGCAACAGGCAGCAGGAGAAAAGCTGTAGGGCCATCTGGGGGATCTAGATTGAGGGGGATCTTCTGCAAAAAACAACTTCAAGGGCAGCCCGTGTTTGCAAGGGAGTGAGAGTGTAGGAAGGTCATGCTGGAAGCATCTGCACCAGTGGGACCTGCAGCTGCAGCAGCAGGGACATAGGGGCTCGAGGAATTTGGCTTCAGAAAGAGCTCTACCCAAACAGAGCAGGAGCAGAGCACCAGCTCCTGACAGAGAAGGGATAAATAACAGCTTGGGGACAGTCTGAAGGAACCACTGTGAGTGTCCAGTCAAGAAATGAAATCTGTGGGGAGACTGCGAAGTGACGAAAACCGCCGTGCCAGAGGCCATGTCATCAGCTCCTTCTACCGCAGCCCTGCAGAGGAGGCACCGCCGGTATCCCGGCAGAGACAGCACCCTACGTCCACAGGGAGAGGGATCCGTCGCTGCCTGGCCCTCCTCACTGCTGTAGTCACGGGGGTGGCACCAGGCTGTGATCAGCCCTCTGACACCAGAGCTTAGCGCAGCACCGCGTTCCCAGAGAAGCCTTTGCCCTGCTGCTGCCAGCGCGGAGACGAGCCCGTGATGTGTTTACTGAGACAGGGAATGTCGTTTGTTATACTGACACTGTCCCTGCTCTGGGCTTTTTGTCTTTTTACTGCTGATGCCTGCCCTTGCTGAGACTAGGAGAAGCCTCATGTTCATATGACAGTGGTTTCATTTCAGGATTTATTAAGCATGTTTAAATATTAAATAGTCAATAAATGCCAAATCAAGACAAATACTCATTTAAAATGTAAAAAAGAGGTTTTGAGTCAGCAAAAGCCAATGATACATGAGCTTTCACTCAGGGTAGTGGCCTAATAGCACCAGAACAGATGTCCCACCCCAGAAGCGTTGTTTCAGCTTCTCTTGGCACTTCAGGATTTCTTTACGGTTTTAGTTTTGATTGCAGCCCCAAGTTTATCCTTCTGTTAGAAGAAAAAATAATCACAACAGAATTGCACACATACAAAATGCACTTCAGGCCCCCCGTTTCTAAGGGGATTTAGAAATAGCATATAAATCATCCCAAGCCAAAATCTTCGAAAGACTGGTATTTCGTGGCTGCGCGGGATGCGGCAGGGCAGCACTGAAAAGGCCAAGTTTGCTGCCATCACCAGCAGCTCCAGACATGACTGTGGCATGGCAGGAGAGTTCAGCCTCAGCAGCTTGCCTGCAGGCTGTGCTCAGCCTCTGCCACCTCGCAACGGCTGGGGTCGATACCAGACATCACTGAAAATCCCACAGCTGATGCGAAAAGGTTGCTGAGCACAACATTGACTGCTGAAAGAAGCATCAACACTTCCCAAATTGCTCTTCCTGTAGTGTTTGAGATACCAGGGTGCCCGCTTTTCACTGTTGCTCTCTCATTGATATGGCAAAGCTACAAGACCCTTGAAACTGCAACTAGGATTATTCACACCATCCCTAGCACTTGGCTGCAGTTAGGTTTCCTTGAGAATTTATGGGAGGCCTAAAAAGGAAAGACGCTGTATAGAAAAGTGTCATGCCAGAGAAAAGCCCTTGCATGAAGGCAGTCTTCTTGGCAAGGGAATATGGGTAGCACGTAGCCTGAACAAATCACTGGAGACCCAAGGTGAGACTCCAGTCACAGCTGCAGTTAGAACCCAACACCGGGGTGAGGAGAGCGAAAAAAACATGCAGGGTCTGATTGAAACCCCAGAGGACTGACTTCAGACGACTCTGGCTCAGGCTCTTGCTTTACAAATCCTCCCAGGCTTGATTACCACGCCAGCCAGGTCTGCATGATTTTACATCGTTATGCAGCATAGTATATGAGTCAGAATGCATGCAGAAGCTTCTTAGAGGTTTTCTTTTAGGTGTCTGTAAAGCACCACGTATTTAAACTGCATTTCCTAAATCACAAGCAAATAAATACGTAAGACTTCCTGATTTACCTTCAAGATGTTTTTTTTTTAATACGAAGGTCACCTTGAAAGCTGCAGTGTAAAGAGCTAACTCATTTTATCTCTAGTATCACAGTCCTGCCTCTGCCTACAGCAGCAAAAGATCCTCATCACATGAAAAACTCATTTTTAACTCTTGTGCAAAATTGACCTGTCACAGATTTTGAATATGCAGCCATGATCAAAGGGCACCTGCCTGGCCACATCGAAGAGCTGGCTGGATAGAAAAGTGTAAGATCCCTTGGCACTTTGCATACTTCTGAAATAACTTTGGAGAAGCAATATGGTTTTGGAGATACGCTGGTGGCCCCAGCGTTCAGGAGACCTGGATTCTATTTCTGGCTCTGCCACTGACCCGCTGAATGATTCAATACAAATGACTTCAACACATCTGCCAAGCTGCACATAGCAAGTGCGAGACTCACACTCTCCCATTCCCCCCAAGCTGTCCCTGCACAGCACCTGCATCCCACACATTTGCAGCGTAGTCACGGCCTCTCATCTGCCTCTTGGTCTCTTACACAAGCTGTAGTTTACCAGCCCCCTCCTGATGTGCCAGCCTGCTGTGCCTGGGCTACAGTGTCCCAAAGCAGGAGGGAGGGTTCAAGGATAAACGACACGTTCGCTAGCAGCACCTACCTCAGCTCTCTCTCCATGTCTCAAGGCCTGATGAGTCTGGGAAGGCTTTCTTCACAGGACACAACTCACGGACTACATCAGCTGTGCACACTTGCATGTATCTCACAGCAACGTGAGAAGTCAAGAAGTTCACTTCCATTTGTGGGCCTCTATTTTTCCTTCTACCACCTCCACTTCCACGAGAAATCCCTTGGGACAAGGCTAACATTTCCCATGGTCTGCATGGCACAAAGAGGCTCCAGCTCTCCTGAGGAACCTAAGTCCTTCTGTGCCTTCATGACCACAGATTCATTTTTCTGCCTAGCAGACCCTTCCTCCACAAAACTATCTCTGTAACCACTGAAGTACATCACTAGTGATCTCATTTCCCAGAGTTGGTGCTAATTGCTTGCTGGACAATTTTCGAAAAGTATTTTAGCATCCTGGGCTTATGTATCTTCAAAATGCAAATACATCAGTAAGAAGGGAGCACTGTAATCTTTGTCTGAAAAAAACTACACGTGAACTAGCTACTGTTATCACTATTGTTAAATATTATGATTATTTCATTAGTTACTCTGGCAGAGGGAAACATGTGCTATGAATAGGCATCACTAGAGGATTCTCTGCCCAGCCTGACACGAGCCTCTTCTCTGTAAAGACGGACTGCCTGCAGCATGTTGACTTTTGTTTACCTTTCACAATGGAGAGGCAGAAGACTTATGCATCAGTTTCTTGATTTTTCCACTAGAAAGGTGTTACAAGGAAACATAACTACCCGTACAATTTAAATTAGGCTTCGGTGCATAAATTCATTAATGTTGCTCTGCATTTGGTATTGCTTGAAATCAGCAGAATTCTTGGTGGGAGAGAGGGGATGGAGAGTCTCTTTCATTTTGAGGGGAGAAAACTGCCCACAGTAAGCAGCAGGATGACTAGCCCGTTCTGAAAGCTATTTTAGCCACAAGAATGATATGTCTGCTTCTTAAAAATACACATCAGTTTAAGTTACTTTATTCTGAGTGTCTCCCCACAGCCCCCGGATAGCAACAAGGTTGCTATGGAGAGGAAAAGGTGTTGCACCAGGTCATCTGCGCTATAAATACACATGGGGAGAGAGGGGATAACAGAACACACCTTAGGGGGACAACATCTCAAAGGGAACCTCAACCATCTGTGAAGAAACCCTTGCAGACTTCTCCCAGCAGCACTTCTGTTCTATATGTAATAACCGAAATGCCAGCAAAGGAAAGGACATCACTGCACGGCACCATACTCATACACAGAGAGCAAGGAGAGTGAGCCCGAAAAGTTTGAAAACCAGGGGATAGAGACGGAAAAGGAAGGAAGGGGCCCATCTGAAAGAAGAAAAACTGTGGCCAAGAGATAACGAGTTCAACATCACAGAGGAAGCCTGTTTCAGAGGTAGGAGTTCGAGATATAAGACAGTGCCCTGACCACGTAGGAAATGCAGGTTGTGTCCGAGAGTCCCTCAGCAGGAAGGAAGGAGAGCTGGGACAGGCTGAGGAAAAAAGTTCACTTGCCTCTCTCCAATAATGTCTGAAGCCAGGAAACAAAGAAAGTATGAATTTCCTTTACTTTTAATTAAGGTCATAACTTCAAGCAAAAGCTCAAAGGCAAATACCTTGACAGAAAAGAGCCAAAGCCCTATAATTGAGAGGTGGGATCAACCACTCGCATAGGCTTCTCTTAAATACTTGTTGTGTTATTCTTATCTCTGAAAGTAGCTTTCACCATGGCTTTTACCAGTCTAAATAATCTTTGGCATTTGAAAACTGTGAAACATGTAGTTCCTCCACTCTGGCTTTGAAATAGGGTCCACAAGAGTATTGAATAGAGACCTTTCCTCCCACTAATCTTCACTCATGGGGAAGCCAACAGTGAGAAATCACTCACTCCAGCCCAAGCCTTCTTCTCCAAGCTTGCATGCACCCATCACCCTTTGGGAGGACTACTCAGTCCATGCTCATGTTGGCACCAGGAGCCAGGAGCTTGAGGTCCCCCTGAAGCTCACTCTGCACAGGAGGAGTTGTGCCTCTGTGTGCAAAGGGTGTGCCAGCAAGGATCCAGCAGCCCTTCTCAGCAAGCTCCCACCACTTACCAAGGGGATCAACAGGAAAATCCCATTCCCTGCTTCACCCCAGTCAACAACTCGCAGCCGAGTGCCAGCGCAGCAGTAATCTCCCCAGCATTCACTCAGGGGTACGTACTAAGTGTTTAACTACTTCCTATTTCATGATCTATTTCCATAATGCTGCCAATCCACACTCACTGCAGACTGTTCACAGTGGACTCGAGATTTATCAGGGGAAGCTTCTGGCTACTCAGCGCACGAATCTTAAACTCTGACCTTGGGAAGGCAAAGAAGTGCGCTGTCAACTCTGTCAGTGTGTCAGGTCACTAACATAGCAGAGGCTGCGGTCTTCCTCTGGGGACCACAGCCACACACCGGTGACCAAAGGCTCCTGAGCCTGGGTTATTTTGGAGGGTCAGGATATGGTTATTTAACAGTTTACAGATAAAGACCTGCAACCAGGTCAGCCATGCATGCCTACGAGAAGAGGGAAGAGCAGGTTCCAAGGTCCTCTGAGAAGCAAGAGCGCTGTGGGTCTTCCCTGGGCAAGGCAGCATTCCTCTCCAACAGGCTTAAGGCTTCAGACTCCTTGCTCAAAGGTGAACAGGTAAAACACAAGCACTGAAGAGATGGGCATGACAGAAAGGAGAATGGAGCATTACCTGGCTCTAGCCAAACCACAGAGAACCCATCGGCTTCAAACATGAAACGAGCAATTCGCCAAAAAAAATGTGCTGTGGATATAGGGTCTTGTTGTCAGCCCCTTCACGGCTAGCTATTGATTTTACAGTATTTGTAAGATTTATTCCCTTTTATTTTCACCAGGGGAAATGAGGCTGTCAGGATCTATTAACCCAAAGCAAGCCATTATCCCTCTCATGATTATCGCCTTCCAGGGCTGGCTGCAAGTGCCCCAGGCTCCGTCTGCCGGGGAAGGCGGCTGCCGGTTGTCCTGTGCCTCTCCCAGCCGCCCTGCCTGTCCCGCTCAGGGTGCGGGTGGGTGCAGCCCACGAACCCGCAGAGGACCAAGCCAGCAACGCGTGCCCGAAGTGATGCATGCGTCTCCCTTCCCCGCTGCTCGCCCCAGGGCCAGCGACAGCACGCCAAACAACTCATGCGATCCCATCGAAAAGCATCTCCCTCTCACGTCCTCGCAGCAAACCACGACCGCCCCGGAGCGGTGCGTGCCCACTGCCAAGCGCTCGGACCGGAGGTAAGAGGGCGTGCAGGACTCAAGATGTCTTCTGCATTCAAACTCAAATGCAACGCATGCTTTTCCATTTACCTTCTTGAGGTATTTTCTTCTGCTTGCTTTATGAGAAAGAAGCAGAATATCAAAAGAGATAATCTTATATCCACATTAGGAAATTAATTTGCTAAACAACACCAGAATGGTGTTCTCTCACCAAATTTTGTTTGAAAAGTATATGCAGGCTTGTCAGTGGCACTTCCAAGGAGATCAGGGACTTCAGTCTGCGCCTGACCCCGGTCAAGGCACTTTAGAGGAGCACAGCCACCCTCCGGGGCTGTGTTAATGTGCCTACTAAAACCTCTGCTCCACATATTCAGTGTGGGATTTTCAAAATCCCTTAAACTGGTCAAATAAACATCAGTTGCCGTTGGATCAGAGCCATATGCTGTTCCCCAGTGGCGACTATTTTCGTAATGAACCTCAGCTCTCAAATTCCAGCCGGCTCGGCACCAGCCAGACGCACTAAATAGGAGCTGTGAAGCACAGAAAATTATGAAGCACAGACCTGGAAATAGGATTCATACCCTCTCGACTTCTAGAGCTGAGTGCATTTCCCCAGGCAACAGAGGCATTTTGACTGGTGGAACTGCAGGCACTATGGGAGACACTTTTCTTACCTTAAGTTTTTCCAGCCATATAAAAAGCAGCCTGTGCTTTTAAAGCCCTTTTGAGGCCTACCCAGTTGACTACAGAGTGAAGCTATTCACTCACAAACAGTACCTCGGTCCTGAGATGCACACTTCAGCCCAGCAAAAACACTCTACAGTGCAGGCTGAGTATGTGATTTTCAGTGCTAATAGTGTGGTCAATTCAAACCCAATTTCCTCTGGAAAAGGCCACACATCACCCTTCAGTGAGGAGCATTTCCAACCTAAATCACAACTTTCAAACATCTGCCATTACTGCTGAAAAACAGCTTAAGAAAACCACCACCACCTAAAAGACATTTCCCCCCCGCCCCCTTTCCTTTTTCTTTTTCTCAGAAATAGCTCAATTAACTTTGCTGTCATTTGAAAAGATGGGACAGAAAAGAAAGAAGAAAGAAAAAGAAAAAAAAGAAAAAAGCTTTATTTCAGACCAGAAGCCAAGTACGAACGAATCTGCCAAATGCAGAATGCCTCCCAGATGCAGACTGAAATCTTTCAAATTTAAACCACCTTTATGATCTTAAGCACAGCTCTAACTGCACCAGCCCCTGCTAAAAATGTTCCTTCTCTAGCATTTCTATCACTGTAAAATCCTGGTGGTTATGGATAGAGAGAATGTGGCAACTACATCAAGGCTTCTGCACGTCAGCGACTTCTCTGCTAAGCGAAGAACAGCCAGCTTCCTCCTAACAGCTGTAGGCAAGAGAAGATCCAACTGGGGACTTCACCACTGCAGCCAGGCCATAACTCCTTGGGAAAGGCTGAGCTGCACCCTCTGGGGTCGGCTCACGTCTTGCCACGGGGCCATCTGCATTCCTCCGGTGTTCGGCCTCGCTCTGCACAGACACACGCAGGAAGCGAAAAAAGAGACTGCCCATCCTGGGGAGGTGGTGTGGGTTTTCCCTCCTGACAGCAAACGGGGCTCAGCCCTGTAAGTTCTCTCGGGGTGCAGGCGTACTGCCAAGCAAGCTACAAGTATGTTTCCATACATGTGATCGTGAGCAGCGGGGGGACTGGATTAACTGTAAAACTTGTAGAGCAAGCTCTCACCATGCTTGTGAGGCTCTACAAGCTGTGAGCATTATAGCCATGCTCATGATCAGAATTTGACGGCTTCTGCAAAGAAAATGGTGTCCTGGAGTCACTTGTAATGAGGCACTCCCAGTGCAGCCCTGATGGCATGCAGAGTATGTAAACGCTCAGCTGGGAATCTCCAGGGTAGCCACCACCCCAAAGCCACTTTGTCTTGGGGATGTTTGAGCTACGCCTAATGTATCGTGGAGCTCCTACCACTAAAATGCTCTAGGGAGATGGGAAAGGAACAGTCTCTGACACACCATTCCTCATTCAATTCCCTGTGGAGCAGGATGGTGCCAGAGCTGGCCGGAGTAATTAAGCACACCATCTGGGCCTCAGTGTCTCCTGTATGAACAGACTAAGCCAGCATCTTGTTAACCCTTCTGCATCCACAGTCATTCACTGAGATAGGTTACAGACTAAGATGAAAAAAAATTTGGAGTAGGCATAAGGGGTGCAGCTGCAGAGCCTTACACAGGCACACTCAGCACTGCCAGGATGAGTTAGGCACTCTCCACTTCAACCGTGGGAAGGAGCAAATGATCCAAGGGTGGACTGGGTGCAATCTGAAAATGATCAGCCACAACGCTAAAAACAATGGTTGTGATCTTCCAGACCTGTCAGCAGTGGCTGTTAAGCCTTTTCTTAGAATGAAATTAAACCAAAAGACAACAGAAGGGACTGCATCGGCAAGAGCAGGAGACTGGCCAGATCACAGCTGTCTCTACTGAAGGGTTTCCCAGGTTCAAATGTTGCAAGTCAGGGTCTGAGCCAGTGTCCAGATGGTGTACTGGAGACAGAAAGCGGCAGAAGTCATCACAAGACTAACCCTGAGTGGAGGCCTCCTTGTGCACAGAGCTCACCACAAGGAAAAAAAGAAATAAAGATAAAGAAACTTTGAAAACTCCCACTGTATTTTGTTTCATTCTAGTCAGAGAAACAAAATTTGGTTTAATTATCCTAAATAGAAATTAGGTTATTCTGAGACTCCACTTAATTTATTCTACTGACTTCCCACCCTACTAGGAGCAGAGTCCAAAAGGGCCAAACTTCAGCTAGCCATAGAAGTAGGAGGTTACCATCATCCAGGCTATGCAGGTGGTCTTCGGGAAAACCTCAGCTAGAGAGAAAGATTTGTTTATTCAAACACATGCATTTGGTCACACAGAAATGTCTGTTAGATTTTCAGAACGACTTGCTGGATTTGAGAAAGTGGAGAAGGCAATCAGAGAGATGTTGTGCTTAACAGATTATGCAGAGAGATTCAGGATTGAGGATATGACATAAGTCATGTTAAGAGACTATGGAAAGACTAAACAGTAGATAGGTAACATTCAGGATTGAGGAGAGGAAGATTAAGTTCCGGCAGAAAACCCTACAGAGTCCGATTTGTGATGTGAACTTTCCTTAAATGTGCAAATACCACACAGTTCATTCCAGAAGTAACGGGCCAACCCACGACAATCTCACATAAGAAAAACACCTCTTAAACCCTGCCTGAGTCAGAACAGTGCTAAAGGTTAAGGAACAGCCCTTTGCTTCCTCACCTTCTCTCTTCAAAAATGCTTCGCTGAAAAATATGTAGAAGCATATTTGCACTGCCCCAAAAAAACAAGTATCCCTGGAGAAAATGAGACAGCACATGATAAGCGCACAGCTCTTAACCAGCTGAGAAACCCCACTGCCCTTTCCACCTGCCTTCAGACATGCAGAGAAAACGCAACCAAGCAGTTTATCAGTGCACCCATGACATCTCCAAACCACATCATACAACCTTGTGGTTAATCAAATATTCCTCAGTGATTCTGGAAAAGGAATTGTAATAAAATACCAGGTTTCTGTCCTGTTACCACACATTGCATCTCAGCAGCTTCGGAAACCAGGCAGCACGTTCCTCCAAGGATCTCCAGGATCACAGGCTAACATGAAAAAGAGGGAGAGCACTATTTTGTTTTCTTCCTCTACTGTCAGGGCACACATTAAATTCATTCCTTTATTTTAATAAGACAAGAAGCTGTATCTCATTCCCTTACAGTCTCGTTCCTTAGTATGTGCTCTGCAGTCTTTGACATGCTTGGGTACCTTGATGAAAGGAAAGAATAAAGGAGGGAGACATGGAGCTTTGAGCAAGGGAACCAACAAATGATGTGCAGTGGCAGACACTGCTGAGGTTGCAAGGAAAAAGTACAGCCTGGTGGATAAAGCAAACAAGTTCAGAAGTGTGCATTCATCCCAGCTTTTCTGCTGGCTTACGATGTGGTTACGGAGCATCCCACTTTCTTCATCTATTAAAGGAGAACAATAATGCTAACTTACCACAGGGCAGCATAAAGGTGAGTGATGAGTCTTTGGAGTGTGCTTTGAGATCTTGAAATGGAAGTTACTATGAAACACAACATCATTGTTTTCCACAGAGGATCGTACACATGAATTTTAATGGGAACAGGTATGCATACTGCATTTGTGTAGTACATCTACAGCATGCCAGGATCTGTTTAGATCTATATTTTATTGCAGTAAGATAAGAAGGGAGATTTAACAGTGGTAGCACAATAGGAACAAATGAAATCTCAAGACCTTTCTTCATCAACAGATCTTCCTCTGAAATTCCTATTTACTGCATTTTCCCTGCAGCAACAAAACCACAGCAGCAGCAGCTATTACTGTTCCCATATACAAACCACATTAGACAGCGTTTACAATATTAGCTGTCAAATAATAACCTTCCTCCTACCACCCACTCCTTAATATACACCCACTGATGTGAGAAAATGAAGATTTGGGTACTGGGAAGGGGGGCATCTCTCCAGGCAGGTGCGGCTGCAGACTCCAGTATCATAGGGATACTATCTGCAGGGCATGTGAGGAAGAAACTCAGAACTGAAAAGGAAAGATAAAAGGGCAAAATCTGAATTATTTTCTGTGGAGATAACTGTGCTTGAATTTTCTAAGGTATTTTTCTGTCATGCTGCTACCAACTGCCTCTTTCAAATGATGTGAAAGGCTATGATCTTTATTTGTATTCTTGTAAGAAACCGATTGCTTGAACATAACACAATTAAATTTTTTTTTTGTTTTGCAACAAAACGTAATAGTATATTTCATATTTACATAATAGCTTTCAGCCTGAGATCTCAAAATCATTTGCAAATAGTAAGGAGAATTTGGCCTCTTAGTATCAGCACTATACAGCAAAAAGCTGCAGTCCCTTTTTATCAACAGGGCAACCGAGGCACCAAGAGGTTGTGCTGCTGGGTTATGGTCGCAGGGGGTGGTGGCAGGATTAGTAGTGGATCCAAGTCCCCTGACTCCCAGAGCCATGAGCAAAACCGGACCGCATCCCTCATCTTCCATGTATTTAGCCCCGATCAATTATACCCGCCAGCCCTGTCTGCTGCAAAAAACATGCCAACTCCAGTGCAAGCACAGCTTGCCATGGACACTCTCACACCTCAAAACACGCCTGCAGATCCCCACACGCCCTCACGTATTGTGCAGGCACACACCTGCCTGCCCTTGTGCACAACCACTTGCTGAGAACTTCGCTATGGCAAGTGAGTGCACAACACAGCCACAACGTCATCTACAGCAACGAGAGGCGGAAACGACCACCTCTGGCCCCTCAGACCACGCACCAAAGAAGTCCTGCACCACTGCAAGGACCATGCAACAAAAGGGAGACCAAGCCACATGGATGGCCGCAGCCTGCAGTGGCTCTTACTGACTGTTCAACGGGGGAAAAAAGAGTGATCCGCATTACTCTCACCAGCTCTGTAGGCTGCAGAGCAATGCTTACCACTGGAGCCACGTCCAAACTCTATTTTTCATGTCTGCTTTCTTGGGGAGCTCTTTCTTGTATAACAAAATGCCAAAGCAGTTTGTTTAAAAAGCAAACCAGACTGTCTCCCGGCACCGTGCGCAGCTGGTCGCATGGGCACACAGTGACTGCAGCACGTCACCAGATCAGAATGGTGGCACTTTGAAGTCCCTTTTGCAGTGACGCAGATGGCCACACATGGCACAAGGGATCAGAGTCCATCCCCCAGCCGTTTTCCCTGAAGAAGATCAATCTGCTGTCAGCCATGAGAAACCTCTCACATCTAGAACTACTAGGAAAAGGGAGTCTGGCTAGCAACTTGTAGGCACTCCTGCAGTCCTGCACGTGCCCGTCCTTTCACATACGCCAGACCACATAGACATGCACGGTCAGGAAAAAAAGCTGATAAAGCTTCTGCATGTGAACACACACGCTGAAAGACACCCCTAGTTGTGCTAACAGCTTTTACGCTCTCCCAAATTGATTCTGCAAATGCAATTGTCCACCTTGTGTCGAAACACAAGAAAAGTTTGCTCTTTGGTGGCAGTTTCTTCACGGGGAAGAGGGATTAGCACCAGCCTTTAATACAAGACGAGGGTCCACTTCAGCGTCACAGTCAATTCCACCCAGGACCATGGGACCTAAGCAGCCTCCTGCCCTCAGTCCGTTGATCCGCTTCCTACACCTTAAAGAAAAACTGGACCGAGGAGGAGGAGTGGGGGAAAGGAGGGAAAGCAAAGGCGTAAGGTCAGAAACTATGTCAGGCAGATATTATTTCAGGGGGCCCTTCTACTGTACTGGGTTTATATATTTTTCTTCACTGTTTCGCTGCTGGTATTCCTACAGCATGCTGGCCTACTGTTCTGCAGTGGGAATAAAAGAGGGTGGTGTGAACTAAAAGGAACAATCTAATATTTAAGACCTTAACCACTCATCCAGATGACATGAGCGTCATCATTATTTTCATCTCAGCAATATTACACTGGAAAGAACTTCAGGCGCAGTTCAGCTCCATGAACAGTAAACGTATGACACCCCATCTCACAAAGTTGCAAATGTACACACAAATTGGTATTCTTGTTAAAACTAGATGAAGTTAACATTTTAATTCTAGTGGTAACTATCACATCAGCATTTGAAATTATTCTAAAAACTAGATGTAAAAAAAACCCTTTTAAAACAAACTTTTCATTTAGAAATGAAGTTTTCTTCAAAATTTTTGTGGGAAAAAAAACCTCTTTCAATTTATAAAGTAAAGTCTGCAGAATTTGCAACCATGTATGAAGGTATTAAACTTGTTTATTTTGCTCACCTGGCCATCTTTTGATATAATTTCCCCTCCCCAAGAAAAGCTAACAGTCAAATGCCCAGAAAAGACTGCAGCGTGCCGTGGCCGTGGCGCAGGCACAAGAAGCAGTTTTGGCGGCTGGGAAGCCCGTCCATCCAGCCTTTGCATGACCCAGCCAGCAGCGGGGAATACCTTGCTTCGGGTCCAGAAGCTGAAGCTGTGCCTTGGGCTGCTGACCCTGTGCTGCAGAGCTCCCACTCACCAGTGGCGTGACCACTGTCTTACCAAAAACTGTGCTTGTACTTGCTTGTTAGAAAAAAAGATGGTTTCAATTTCCCGTAGCTAAATATCACTGAAAAGAAGTAGTTTAAACAATGCTTCACTAAGCTCTATTTAAAACTGGCAGTTTTTATTACACCTAAGTTAAAGTGCAGCTCTGCACCTTGTCCCACCACTGGGATTTCATCTCAGTGAAGGGGCCACCCAAGGAGGTGACCACCAGTGTAACCACCACCTATCTACTCCCCAGGAAACCCTCTCCTGATCGTATGACTGCAGGAGGAGGTACACTTCTGCTTGGGAGAAACAGAATGGACTAAAGCCTCCAAACTTGCGAAGAAACTACTGAAACCATGTCCTGAGCTGAGGAGACTGATGGCCACCGGTGTCTGCAACAAGGCCGATGGGCACCAGCTGGGAGCTGTGTGACCAATGCTGCTCTCAGCTCCGGGGATCCCACGGACGGCATCCAGCCAGCACACAGGAGGAGGAACGTGGCGCAGCCTGGGCCAGCCCGGTGGCTACTCCCCCAGGTGATAAAATAAACCCTTTTTCTCCTTGCCGCAGATGACACCGGTTCTTCCTTCACTCGAAGGAGAAGTGTCTTGGCGATGAAGAGGATCCGGCACTGCCGTGCTCACCTCTGCGAAACGGGTGGGCACACCCGCCAGCGACACCCGAGGTGCGGGTGGAGGGAATTCAGGTATGAGGGCACAGCTACAAGTCACAGCATGGATGTGCCCCAGCTCTGGTGTGGTTACAGTCCCAGGCTGCTCATTTAAGTAGCTATGTTCTACATCTTCATCCAAATAACGTTTAGGATGACCTGTGTCCATTCCCCATCCCAGTCACACAGCACTTCACATTGTAACATACCCGGCATAACAAGTCACACTAACTCCTCCAAGGCAGCTTCCTTGCTGGTTTTTTAATCCATGTACAGTCCCTGAATATCACAGTGATAAGCACTTATAAAGGCCAATAAATAGAATCGATGGATTCTGACACATGCTAGTCTAACAGGCGCTTTTCAAGGATGAGGAACAGCAAAACGTTCAGCAAATTGCCAGTATCTGAAAACCTGGCATAATTCTCTAAAACAGAACGTGATGTAAGAAAGACAAGACATATATTTTTGAGAGCCATTATCACCTGCAAATCCTTTCTTTTGACCAAGAGGAAGATACTGAGCTAATGGATCTTTTATAGAATACGCTTTCACTAACAGATTTTTTTTTCTTGTGACAATTTCAAAGCCATTACAGGTACATTAAAGTTGCTTCCAGAAATTACTAGTTTAGGATGAAAGACTCAATTCTTACACTGAATTACTATTTAATAATTTTTTTAAGCACCACCATCTCTTTATTTACATACTAACAAAAAAAGAAATTAAACGCTCTATAAAATATTTTAAATCTTGGAAAATCATACAACAAAGACAATTTGACTTAAGGAACATTTAGCATTGCTAAGTGACAACGAAGTATTTATTCGTCCATAAAACATGGATATCAAGGGCTGAACTTGGGACAAACAAGCAGTGATATTTTCTAAAGCATCGCTCACAAAGTACAATACTAATCTAACTTGGAACTAAGTACTAATGTACTTGAGACAACAAAGCAAAACATCAGCCACAAATCCTGCAGCTGTTAAAACTAATTTTATACACGTTCTGCCAGGCATCTCTTGGGAGAGTTTTAGAGATGAGACCAAAATTAAGGAATATTTAAAACTGGCCTGTGTGTAGGAAAATTCCTCTCTGGGGTGCCAAGTGATCCTAATATGCCAGGTGAAATGAATTCCACTCCTCACAGCAGAGGAAAAAAAATAACAATGACAAAAAAGCATCCGTTTGTAATATATTCATCCCTTTACTGCATCCCACACAGATCAGCAGTGCGGCAACTCATGGTGTTACCACCGACATCGTAGTAACCAGGCACCAGACTTGCATACTACTGAGACAGCTCCTGACTTGTCCACAAGCTATGGCTTCAGGCTGCCTGCAGACTCAGGTGGACACTGCCGGCTTATTTTCATAATTTTCTTCACAGATAGGAAGATCAGTGACTTCCTTTAAAAAAACCAAAGGTGTGAAACTGGAGAACAAAATGTTAGCCAGGCCACTGATCTAAGACCCAACTCGATTTAAGCCCCAGGAAATAAATAGCTAAGGAGTCATAAATTGCATTCTGTCCATGCAATAAACGCATTATTCTTATCAAGTAGGAAGAAACACCTTTCATCCCAGCTCAACATCCCTGAAGGTGACCTGTAAAATGATAACCAACTTGGGTTTGAGCTCTTTTTTTATTGTTCTGTGAACTATGAGAAATTTTTTTTTTAAGCATTTCCATTTTACAAGGTTCTTTTCCTGCTGGTATCTTATATAAGAGGTCTGGGTATTTCCTAGAAGATGTTACGATGACTTGAACAACTGTGAAGTTTTATTTATCACAAGTCAAAAAACAGGGAAAGTGGAAGGAGTTTTAATCTATTTAAAATTTTGGGGATTTGGGGTTGATGGTTGTGATATTTGGGTTCAGATGTGTGAAAGAAGTTGCTTGCTTATTAAGGTACTTTCTAATATCATATTTATATAGCATTGAAGGAAAGCAAGCCATTTTTAAAGATTCTGCATTCTCCTCCAGTCAGTTATGTAAAGCAGGTAATGTGCTGCTGGCCCACTGGATCGTGTCCTTGGTCCCAACACAGGCTGAACTCTGGACATGTACCAGTGTCCTTAGAGAAGATCAGAACTTACATTCCTCATATTTTCACAGCTGCTCCAGGCTATCACTGTTCTAGGTAAGCCTGATCGGCTTGAGCACTCTTCTAATTTACGTGAGTTGCCAGTGGTCCCAAGAGGTCAGTATGACAGTGAAAAAACAGCAAGACTGTAACATCCATTGGACCTTTACCTCAGCATTGCCGGGATCAGGAGAGACCAGACGGGTGACACTAGCCTTTTGGCTTCTCTCTAAGACAACGGATATTACATTTTCTGTTGCAAAACTTGACCAGGTGGCAACAAGCAACATCTACACCAAAATGTAAGATTTAGACCATGATTACTTTTACAATTATTAGTATGTCTTCCTTTGGAATGCCGGCATTTTGTGTGCACAAAACACTTTCTCAGACCTCAGCTAATTGAAGGATGTTTTTTGGTTTCAATTTGTTTTGCATACCCAGCATTACAACCCTAGGCACCGGCAAGGCAGAGGTTTAAGTAAACTTTATTGTTTCTAGGCAGCCATTTGCTAGTGACATTGCTTTCCGCACCAGAGGCCTTACATATGACTCAGAAGTTAGAAGAGGAAGCAAGTCCATGAATACAACTTGCTAACAACCACAGCCTGCTGGGAAACCAAAACAGAAGCACTTGCTCTTCAGCTCACTATAATTTTTTGATCTACTTAGAACTCTATGTATATGAACCACAGACACATAGCATAGAACAGAAAGAATGATGTTTGAATATATAGCTGTCCAGAGCTTGTTCAAAGGCTCTGGGCTTTGTAGGTAAAATTCAAATTTTGGGCAGCAACAGAGCAACTGCTGAGTTGGTGAGCGAGTGGCAGTGGATACCAGAGGGTGAGGAGGGCTGGGAGTGAGCTGAAGGCTCTCGGGAGATAGTTGATCTAGGCAGGGGCCAAGAAAGAAGAAAAGAGCTTTAGGGAACCTCTTTATTCCTACACAGTCCGCTCTTCCTCCTTGGCCCTCTGCTCCTAACCCCATCCTCTGGGATACAGCGCTTCCCCTTAGTCTAACCTGAGACCCCTAAGTTGTTGCTTCCAACTCAGTTCTGGAATAGTCTCCTCCTCCAAACTTTTTCCCCCCAGACACCTCTCTTCATTCTCTCCTGCTTTCCTGGCTGCTAGAAAAGCCTTAAGAGGAGGAAAGGGCAGGGCTGGCCATCAACTCTGCTGTTGCAGCATACGTGGCAGAAAAAGAGCAGGATCAGGAGGGACAGGGTCCCCCCAGAGCAGGGATTTCTGTTCTGCTTGTGCCAGGAGTGGGGCAGGAGCAGAGACGGAGGCTATGATTTTTTGTATTTAGGAGATGTGATGTCTTACAGCAGTTGTCTTCCCCTCCCAGCTCCCCCTGTCCCTTCCCTGGCAGCCCCAACAACCAGGGCCATGCTTGAAGGGTGGCTTCTCAGAGCAAAGGGGCTGCTCTGCTTTGGGGCTGGTGGAGTGGACTGCAGGAGGGGGACCAGTCTGGTGACACAGAGGTCTATGAGCTGTCACTGGCATGAAGTACGCCAAGGCAGCGGCTGGAAATGCAGGGCCAGGGAGAGCTCCTAAAAGGCATTGCAAACCATAGGCAGGATGGAAGAGCTCCTCACCACTTCTCTAGGAATCCAGGCAGGGCTTCCCCTGCCAGCTGCCATCTCAGCCAGCTGCTTATTTCTCCTCTGCCTTGGGTCTACTCTGGACAGCCTGGTTCAATATGGATTTCATAGCACTCCAGCTCTGAGGGAAGTGCTGCTTCTGCAAAGTACCCCACGGTGCCAGGTGGGACTGATGCCAAGCACAGATCATCATCTACACTCCAACCACCAGGCTCAAGAAGTAACAAATTGTGAGAGAGTGCCAAACAGGAGGCATCTCCACAATGGGGACTACACAGTGCAGGAAATAAATGGGCAACATATTAAAACAGAATAAATCCAACAAACTGCAGCTGGACTACAAGGAATCTATTAGAAAACAACTATTAGCTGCTCTGATCGAGCTTGGCCAAATAGTGCTGTGAAGCAATCCCTCCTTGAGAAACAAGTATGTAGGCAGACAGAGCTTGCTGTGAGAAATGAAAAAACAAGAAAGGGTAGAAAGACAACAGCCAACTTTTCCAGAAGCTCCTCCAAGTTTTTTCTGCAGTGAGAGAGAAAATATCAAGTGCCATATTCCAGAGCTGGGAGCTCGGTACCAACTATCATCTTGTCACGACCACAGAGGAACTGACATCAGCCCTGCAATCACATTAGCTTTTAACTTATTCTTGGTCTACAATTGCTCTGTTTCACGAGCTTGTACAAAATACCTAAGTTCTATGTGACTCGGTTTCCCTAGCTCCAAAATACAGTTTTTGCTCCTCTTCTTCATTGGGACTTTTTAGTTAATGTTTGCAAACTGCCTTGGCAACCTAAGCGCTAACTATAGGTACTCTCTGCGAATGTATCCAAGAGAAAAACATTTCCATTGATGGCGAAATCATGGGTAAGGAATCAGGCACAGAGAACCATGCAGTATGTCCATCACATGTTTCTTCACTATTTGGCAGGCCGCTCTCTCCCTGGCTAAAACTACTAATCTTAGGAAGGCTGCACTTTCCTTTTTGCCCAGTACAATAAGCTGTTAAGAGAGCTTGTTTGCCACACATTGTTTACTGAGGCCAACCTGAGGGTGCAAAGGCACAGTCCCTAATAAATCCAAAAGGAAAGCTACAAGGTCAGTTACATGGTGAACTACCCTGCAAACAACTGTTGTGCCTCAGTCTTCACCAGAAACCTCTCTCCTCAGCCCTCCATAGTTGACAGACCACAAGATGGGGACCAGGGGGGTAAAGCCACTCTCACTGTAAGGGAAGATGAGGTTCGTGGCCACCTGAAGAACCTGAACATACATAAGTCTGTGGGACCTGATGAGATGCATCCCGCAGTCCTGAGGGAACTGGCTGATGGAGTTGCCAAGCCACTCTCCATGGCATTTGAAAGGTCACGGCAGCCAGGCAAAGTCCCCAGTGATTGGAAAAAGGGAAAGATTGTGCCCATTTTTAAAAAGGGTGGAAAGTAAGAACCGGGGAACTACCGACCTGTCAGCCTCACCTCTGTGCCTGGGAAGATCATGGAACAGATCCTCCTAGAAGCTATGCTGAGGCACATGGAGTACAGGGAGGTGATTTGAGACAGCCAGCATGGCTTCACCAAGGGCAAGTCCTGCCTGACCAACATAGGGGCCTTCTATGGTGGAGTGACTTCATCAGTGGGCAAGGAAAGAGCTATGGATATGATCTATCTGGAGTTCTGTAAAGCCTTTGACACAGTCCCCAATGGCATCCTTCTCTCTGAATGGGGAAGATAGGGATTTGATGGATGGACTGTTCAGTGGATAAGGAATTGGCTGGATGGTCCAGAGGGCAGTGGTCAATGGCTCAATGTGCAGATGGAGATCAGTGACAAGTGGTTTCCCTCAGGGGTCCGTACTGGGACACGTGCTGTTTAATATTTTCATCACTGACATAGACAGCAAGATCGAGTGCACCCTCAGCAAGTTTGCAGATGACACCAAGCTGAGTGGTGCAGTTGACACACCAGAAGGACAGGATGCCATCCAGAGGGACCTGGACAAACTGGAGAAGTGGGCCTATGTGAACGTCATGAGATTTAAGAAGGCCAATTGCAAGGTCCCGCATCTGGGTCGGGGCAACCCCCAATCTCAGTATAGGCTGGGGGATGAAGGAATTGAGAGCAGCCCTGCCGAGAAGGACTTGGGGGTGCTGGTGGATGAAAAGCTGGACATGAGCCGACAATGTGCACTTGCAGCCCAGGCAGCCAACCATATCCCGAGTTGCATCAAAAGAAGCGTGGCCAGCAGGTCAAGGGAGGGGATTCTGCCCCTCTACTATGCTCTGGTGAGATCCCACCTTGAGTACTGCATCCAGCTCTGAAACCCTCAGCACAGGAAAGACATGGACCTGTTGGAGTGGGTCCAGAGGAGGGCCACAAAAATAATCCTATGGCTGGAGCACCTCTCCTATGATGACAGGCTGAGAGAGTTGGGGCTGTTCAGCCTGGAGAAGAGAAGGCTCTGGGGAGATCTTACAGCAGCCTTTCAGTACCTGAAGGGGGCCTACAGGAAAGACGGGGGAAATCTTTTTAGCAAGGCCTGTTGCAATAGGACAAGGGGTAATGACTTTAAACTAGGAGAGAGTAGATTTAGACTAGATATGAGGAGGAAGGTTTTTACACTGAGGGTGGTGAAACACTGGAGCAGATTGCCCAGAGAGGTAGTGGAGACCCCATCCCTGGAAACATTCAAGGCCAGGTTGGACGGTGCTCTGAGCAACCTGATCCAGTTGAAGATGTCCCTGCTCACTGCAGGGGGGTTGGGCTAGATGACCTCTAAAGGCCCCTTCCAACCCAAAGCATTCTGTGATTTTACGATTCTATGAAAATCCACAGTCCCTGGTTATTTGTAAAGAAAAAAAAGCCTGGAAAACAAATAAAAATACCCAGTTTCACTCTAGGAGTTCATATAAACTGGGAGAGGTTTCCACCTTCACCTGCCTTTATTTAAGACAGAGAAGAAGTTGGAAGGGGAGTGCAAGGGGTTTGGAAGGCTCTCAGCAGGTCTGGAAGGTGCATGCTTGGGAGGGCCCATAACTCATTTCTAAGCCAGCAAAAGCCCTTCCTGATCCCTTCCCACCTGATTCGTGTGCCTTTTTGTTTTCTGCAGCTGACTTCGTTGAGAAAAAGGCAGACTTCCTATGGCCTTTAATGCTTGGGTCACAAAGTACGACAGAAACACTCTGGTGGTCCCCAAAGGGAAGTAGAATGCAGTGGCTTAAAAATCACAGTACAAAGCACAGGAAACAAAAGCACAGGCTGAGGGCAGCGTGTGGGCATGGTGACTATTAGCAGTGTACCAACTTGGCTATCTGAAACCAGCCTGCCCAAAAGCCAGGTGAGCAGAGAGAGGCTAAGTGAAGAAAAGGAGATTTAACACCCTTCCTTCCTTCCCTCAAATCAAAAGATCAGTGGTGAAATACGGCACCTGTACCTGCCCTTTCACTGCAGCCTGTTCCCCTGGCTTTCCTCTAGCACATACATGTGGCAGCTTGAGCCCTGTCTCCTGCTCCCCGATGAAGGTTCAGACTTCTGTCCATGCTGCTATTCCCAAAAAGGAAAAAGGGGGTGGAAAAATGAGAGAAAGCAGATGCTTGCAAAGCTAGCCAGTCTGGGCAACACTCCCACTGCTCATGGCCCAGGGCTGACCATCTCCAGGAAAGGAAGAAAAAAGTAGTGGAAGAGGAGAAGGAAACCAAAGAAGAGGAGAGAAGACTTCAGACAAGCGTGGAAATACAAAATAACCATAAAGAGATGGAGAGATGGAACACAGGGAAAGAGGAGGAAAGACGGGAGAAAAGAGGCAACAGAGAAGGGGAGTTATCTACTGCACTGAGAGTATGAGTGCGGCAGTCCTACTCCCTACGTCGTTTACCAGCGCACTTCTGTGGAGTGCGTGCAGGTCATTTTTTAATACGGGTGGGGACACATCTCTTAAAGGACCGAGCACAAGACCAAAAAGGAGTCACAGTTTCCATACTAGTTCTCTGGATGCCCTTGAGCAAATCATCTAACTTTTGTACCTCGGCCTTTGCATCCTTCGCAGGAAATGGAGAAAATCCCATTAACCTCACAAAGGGATATAGTGAGCCCAAATTCAACCTTTTGTTCCCAAGGAACCTGGAGATCAGTTATTTGCTTTAAACTGATTTTAGAACAGCAAAAATTAGTTGACCTGTACTAAAAATCAAAGGATCTACATTTCCCAGAACTACTACAGTCATACCATTAGATGGCCTGAAAATTTAACAGATTAGCCCTGGGTAATGCTAGCAGATGGCAGGGCAAGGCACACACATGGCAGAGCAGGCAGGCACCACTTGGTCATCTCCTTGCTCTGCTGTTACGCTTGTGGTGCTCCAAAGTTGTACTCAGCAACAGGCATCGTCCCCAGTTTGCTCCACTGGCAAAGTCAGCTTTGCCTGGGAGTAGGAGAACGGCTGAAGCCCTGTGCTGTCAAGCAAAAAGAACACGGCTCACGAGCCACTCTGGGACTGCTTGTTATGGTTCCTGCTAAGACAACTGTAAAGTGAAATCAGTTAACACCAGAAACAGCAAAGAAACTGGAAGAGACAGGGAACAATTAAAGATGCCAGTTGGAAAGGGGCAGGGAAGGAGGGAACCACCCAAGTCATTGTTAAAGGGTCACAAGCACACAAAGCAAAGAGCACAAAGTCCCTTCAAAAGGGGGCTGCAGACAATTTTCCAAGACAAAACATCTGTCTAGGAGACACTGCCTCGATGTTGCTGGGACAGCCTTGGAAAAAAAACAGAGTGCCAGGGAAAGGAAGCACCTTCTCTCTAGCCAGCTCAGCATGGCAGCCTGGCTAACGAACCAATATTCAAAGCGACATTTGCCGCCTCTCAATTTCCCCCTGCAAACCCTTCCCGTCGCCCGTACCCCAGCACAACAAGCCAGCACAACAAGCCCTGCTGGGGGGCAGATTCACTGCCAGCTTCCAGGGGAGGCAAGAACATGGTCTTTCACTTGGCTCTGAAGCAGTAATACTGTGGGCATGGGGTGGGAAGGTCTCTCAACCCCACTACCTCATGAGTGAAGTGCGCTGATTTTCCCTTCAGAAGAGGCTTTTTGTCGCTGCCTGCAGCAGAGCTAGTGCAGTGCCATCTCGTGGTACTTTTGAATGACTCATGCTAGGTAAAAAGCCAGTCTGAAGCTTGATAAACAGACGTCAAAACGGAGCTCATCACACTGCATTTGTGCTGGGGCCCGAGCAGTAACACCAGGGACCACGAGCAAAATGCCAGTGTGGGTGAACGGTAAGACAAGCCCTGCCACTGCCTTCAGCAGCGGTACGAGGCTGTGGAGACAGCCAGCTTCAGACCTCGTCCCTGCTGTTCAGACAGCTCACCAGGTACGCACCCAAGCAAAGGTAACCTTCCATTTCACACAGAGATCCCACGCAGACCAGGACCAACGGCACGAATTCGGGCAGCAACATGAGGTGGAAATACCTGACAGCACAGGGCAGACTATATTTGTCTCCGTAAGCAATGCTCTGCTCACTACTCATCTACCTTAAAACTGACTTTGTACTGCGGTGTGGCACTGCATTAGAGCCGTCTTTAATCATCTCTGATTACAGCCGGGGAGCACATGCAAAATCCAAAGCCCTAGAACTGCACCCACTTTTTTTTTTTTTTTTTAAAAAGACCAGCACCTTCCTTATCTGAGATTCTGAAGATCTGAAAAGTTAATACAAAGTTAATATAAACCAGCAGCAAACAGGGAACAAAGACCTTGCGTATAAATATCTCATCAGTACATAGAAAGACAGTTATGCAGAAGCATAAGGAAGCAGCCTTGTACATCTTAAATTTCATTCAGCAAAAAGTGTTTTTAGGATACAGTGGCGATCCCAAAGTTTTGGGTTTTTTTTTTTTTTTT
>Ga0065711_1033818_pt1 | contig 24778 bp, 18 predicted proteins | sample Hoacrofraction12_FD_59098 | JGI IMG/M metagenome (GOLD analysis project Ga0065711, IMG submission 59098) | Hoatzin crop microbial communities from Cojedes, Venezuela - Epithelial fraction 12 v2 (version 2) | ecosystem: Host-associated > Birds > Digestive system > Esophagus > Crop | place...
AGTGACAGGACAAGGGGCAATGGGCACAGACTGAGGCACAGGAAGTTCCGTCTGAACATGAGGAAGAACTTCTTCCCTCTGAGGGTGACGGAACCCTGGCACAGGCTGCCCAGGGAGGTTGTGGAGTCTCCTTCTCTGGAGATATTCAAGACTCGCCTGGACGCGGTCCTGTGCAGCCTGCTCTGGGTGACCCTGCTTTGGCAGGGTAGTTGGACTGGATGACCTACAGAGGTCCCGTCCAACCCCTACCATTCTGTGATTCTGTGATTCTGTGATTCTGTGAACATCTGCATGTAAGCCTTCGTATGCAGCCACGGCAACGGGGAATTCAAATGATCTGTCTCATTTCATCTTCTCCTTGCAGCACGCCGTCGTGGGAGCAAACATTCCTATGAATTATTCGTGTCAAATCATAGAGTCCCCGCATGCTCCCAAGTGCAAACAAGCACTTCTCTTACACGATGTTTACGGAGCAGAAGCATTAGGTGAGGAACGAGCAGTTTCAGGGCTCATGTCATTTACTGGGCTAAGAAAGGGAATTGTTTTTAACACCGAGATTTGTTCTGGTCTCTGGGACCTCATATAAAGTAATTAACTAAACATTTCAGGGTCCTTCTCTTGCCCTGAGGCCACCAGACAGAATCTGGCCACATCCATGAACCCTCTGAACCTTCAAACCAGGATGAGCCCATCCAGCGCCTGCAGGGAACGGGATGAGCAGAGGGGCTCCAGACAGCAGGGCAGCTACGCCATAGCTGCAACCGTGCAGTCTGCTCTCATAAACCAGGAAGGACAGGATGTAATAATGCCTTATGTCGATTTACTGTCAACATTTAATATCGTCAGTCTTCTTCCATGGGAAAGCATCTCTGACTCCACGAGCTTAAGCGAGTCTGAGGTGGCTGTTGCCTCTGCAGAGCCTTAGTCTTGCACAGGATCCTGTCCCAGGGCACTGGCAGCCTGCTCATTCCTGGACAGTCCCCTGAAGAAGAGTAAAGCCTTCAGGATGGGACCCCACAATTCATTACTACGGCTGTAGGAGGGTCCTCGGCTCTAATTTTCTTCACGACACAGACTGCTTATTTGAGGGCATTCCACTCCCAATGCATCCCAGCATCAGAAGACATCACTCTGGCTAAAGCAGACTTTGAGTTAGAGCCCTTGGGCTTTGCAGTCTGCCCGCTCCCTCTCCCTTGGCTCCAGCCACCCTTGGTGAGATTTAATATAGGATGCCAGCCTTCACGTGAAAAATGGTGTGTTTGTTTGGGAAGCACCAAACCGAGGGCAGCTGTCCACGCACAGAGGCAGTCGCAAGGAAGGGGCAATCCTTTCTTTTAGGAGTATCAGGGACAAGTCCTCAGAAGGCAAAGTAGTGCCTCAATCTCTCTCTGTTACACCGATCAAAGTCAGAGAGCTTCTTGGTGATTGCCAGAGCACCATCCCCACCAGCGTCATTTCAATAAAACACAAAGCAAACCAAGTTACGGTAACACATTGCTTTTCTTCCTGGACCAGGTTGCTCTCAATCGAAGTCTTTTAAGAGCATGCTCCCTAATAATCTGACTCCACCAAAATTGTGTCACCAAAGCCCAGCAATGCCACTCAAGAGCCCATGATCTTAAATAACATATTTTCCTTCACAGCAGTGAAAACTGCAGTGCCTTCACCCATTCTACTGAATAATGGGAGTGTTTCTGCAAGCTTGCTGTGGTAATTTAAAATCAATTTTACTTTCGTACCCCATTATAACATTTGCTATAGGAAATTAACGCTTTAGTAAATCATATAATGTCTGCAAAAACAGCAAAGCACATAAAACGGTAGTACCGCATGGTTTGGTGAATTTCAATGCAAAAAAACACGGATATATGTATTACCATTTAAATATGTACTTTTGTTAGTACATCTGCTACGAGAAACACAGGGAAGGTAGGTCAATGTGGAATGGACTATGACATCTGCTCAGTGATGGGGAGGAACATGTCCAGCCACTTCAGAATGAAACATACCCTTTGAAGTATCTTCTTGAATTGCAGAAAATAAAGTGACTGTACAACCGGGACTTTTCACACCTCAGCTATCACTTTTAATAACTTTCATTCAACGTTTTGCAGGAACAGTATGACTACACCCATGTTAGAAAACTCAAGAGCGTATGGGCATGTGGAAAAGGGCTGAAGCCTGACTGTCCACACATAAATTTTATGCATGGTCCTGTCACAGCTTTGTGCTAGGAGAATTAGCCTTCTCCAGACAGTTCCCAGACATGGATGGGGAATCAGCTGAAGCAAAGGACCATTTGCAATAAAACACCTGGGGTGTTGCCACATCATTTTGGTGGCTGAGAGATTTGATTGTGCAAATGTGAGCAGACCATGCAGGTTCATCTCAAGGTTGGAGAAGAGTCACTGATTACATCCCTGGTTTAAACACAAACTTCGGGCTTCAAGTCCCATGTTTTACCTACTTGAAAGCAAACAGAGGGAGCTCCTTTTTAAAAGATGTGAGGTTTATTATAAAGAAACTCCACGGATGGCTCTAGAAGACCGTTCTCCATAAACCAAAGAAAGCACATAGGGGATGGAAGTATATCTTCGGGTTGATAATCAATTTCTCTTTCAGTCTTCTGGGTGTTTATATGATAAGGTGATCAGAGACTGTGGTGAGAGATGATATTGTGCCTACCTAGTTGGATTAAAAAACCCCACTAACATCACCATGGTATTCTTTCTACTAAATAGAGGTCTAGTGAAGCAATGCACATAACCACATAACCTTTTTTTTTTTTTTTTTGGTTCACTGGTAGAACCAAAGAAGAAACTAAAAGAGAGGTGATGCTGAAGGCAGCTGGTGAGAGTAGATCCTCATGGGGTAGCCCATGGTGGGTAAGGGCTGGAGTTCAGATCCCTGCTCAAATATCAGATTGTTGCAGCAGGAGTGGACCCAGGCCTTGGGGGGACCACAGGTGGATCCAAGGTTGTCCTCAAATGAGGCCATGCCCAGCCTACACATGTGGATCAGGCAATGGGGCTGTGGTAGGACAGGTGCCACCCGCACATACGTACTCCATGGAGGAGCCAGAAGGCCAAAGCATCACCCTGCTGTGTGCATGATGGTCACCAGCACTGTGGTGCAGGTGCTAATGGGTGGAGGTGAGAAATAAAGCTCACTTCAGCCTGTCGCCATGCAAATCACGTTGGATATGATCTGAACCCAGGTCTTCTGCTGGCTGTCAGTTGGCGATGCCAACTGATTACAAGGTATGGTGGAGGACCCTGTTCATCCTCCTGCATTTGGGGAATGATGCTCAAACCCTCTGGTGATGCTGGCATGAAAGCCAGGGCTGTATCTTCCATGGCAAATGAACTGCTCCAGAACTGCCAGACTTATGGGGCTGGTTTTCTGCCTGCTTTCTCACCAGTGAGCAGTAATTACAGAACATAATGGTTACCTCCAGTGCTTTCCACAGCCATCACTTCAATAAAAAACATTATGAAAAAGAAGAAAAGAAAAAAAATTCACCTGTCTCTGAGTTCCCCCATTTAAATTGCTACAGCCATTCAAAAGCGAGGTGTTTCATGCTGTCCAAGCCTCCAGATTCCCCAGCCCAGCTCTTTAAATGCACAGGACGAAAAAAAAAAAAGAAAAGTCATTAGGTTGGGCCTTCATCTCCTCTCCTGACGATGCCTGCTTTCAGCCTTGCTGTCAGCAGTCCCCTCCTACCATCAGAGGAATCAAACGTGAAACCGGCTCCGACACGACAATAACAAAAGCGCCGTCTCCTCGCTCCTGAGCCGCGAGTCATTAGGAAGTTCCTGCCTCGCTCCCAGTTGCGCGTTAATGAGCGGAGGGAGAGCCGGCGATGGTTTTGCTCTGTGTTTGAGAGCCAGCTCGGGAGATGAAACCTGCCATTCAGTGGCTTTCACAGGAAAAACGCTCTCCTCCCAGGCTCTAAAACAACCTCATCAAAACCGACGTGCGCAGGCGGACGCAGCCTGATCCAAAGGATGGAGAAGGAGGAGGGCTGGGGATGGACGGCTCCTGCAGAGCCCGGGTGCAGAAAGCCCCTCTGAGTGTCCCATGTGTCGCCCTTCATTTCCTTGGAGGCATTTTGTAGGGCAGGGTGTGAATTTTAAGTGCAAGATGACTTTGGGGTTAATACTGAGGATGCACAACGTGATCAGCAAATGGGCAAGCCAGGGTGGACATTTAGTGTGGGCTTAACAAAAACCTCCTCAATGGTAGGGAGATCCTGCATGGACAGGAGACCTGGTTTGTCTTCCTCAGCTTGGTGGCATTTGTAAAACAGGGCCAATAAGGTAAAATTATGACAGATGGGACAGAAAGCCCATGTCTACACCTGCAAAACTGCCTTCTAACTCTTTGTCCCCCTGTGCTTGCCAGGGTATGGGAGACGCACCCCATCCACATATGCACAAACTTAGCTACTTCAGAGGTGGAGATACGGAGCCAGAAGACCATCTTTGACCCAAAATGAAGTCCTTCCCATGAAAGATTTCCCAACACCAGTGTTTTCCCAACTTAAAACAGTTGCTTTTGACAAATGGGTAGCTTCCTTTGGGGGAGAGTAAGTAGTTTCAACGTAAAATGCCTTGTTCCTCTCAATGAGCATTTTGCCAAGGACCGACATACAGTGACCCCCACCCCTGCCACGTCAGTTGGTGAAAGCACAACTATATGCTAAGAGGTCTGAGCTCTGTAAAGCCTCTTGGGCACTGGCAGGCTGTCTCGTAGGCTTCCCGGCGTACTGTAAGTCTTGGGGGATTACTCATGCGATGCCACACTACTACGAAGCTGCATGGGCAGGCACGTGGAGAAGGAAGTACAATAAAAAAATCAAACCTTCCTTGCCCCATCCTCTATCATCCCAAATCAGCGAGAGGCTGCCTGCGCCTGGGGTGCAATGTCCAACACAATCACGGCTGACAGTGCCTTCGAGGGCTGCTGTCAAAGAGTTTTAGGCTCATCATTTGGTGAGGGAACGATTTTGTGACCAACTTCGTGGGAACGAGTCCCTTTGCAGACACACTGGGAGCGCAACCTGCAGCCAGCACGGCTTAACTCCTGGTGTCCACATCCTACACCACAGCAGGATGGTACCACCATCCTTGAAGGTGAGGGTTGGGTCAAAGAGGCAGTAGGAGAGGCTGGGTGAGGAGTCAGGCAAGGATGAGGCGGTCTGTGTGGAAAGCTCTTTTCATGTGGATGGTGGCAATGCTGTGGTGCAGCCAGCCTTGGTGGGATGGGATGATGCCCTTGGCTTCTCCTTCTGGTCCATGTTTTTCTAGTAGTTTGGGTACTGCAGGTTTCCAGCTTGACACGAGGCGCTGGGGGGTCTTTGTGGTGAGCGGATGTGCAGTGTGTGCTCAGGGCACTAGGTTATTCGTGTCTCCAACATCAGATGTCTGATGTCAACCGGGTTTCTTCTGTGGCCAAGGGAGAGCAAGGGGCAACTGCAGAGGGTGACTCATCTCCCAAAACCACTCTCCTACACTGAGTCATCCTCTGGAGGAACCTCTCACTCAGAGAGCGGGAGGATGAGGTGGTGCACAAAACTTATGGGCAACGGAACAGCAATGACTGTCAGTGCTTCCAATGGCTACAGGGGATGGAGCTCCTTCCAGGTGGCAGTCAGGGACCCACTGCCCACACTCCCATCCGCACTAGTAATGCACAGTGCCCTTTGCATTCAACAGGAAGAAAAAGTTGTGTTTTTTTACAGTGAGAGCCATCTGATGTGTTTCAGAGGCCTGCTTTGTGCTGAGATGAAATATGAGCTTAATTATATATTATATACCTCATCAACAGGCTGATCAGGGAAGTGGTGGAGTCACCATCCCTGAAGATGTTAAAAAAACGTGTAGATATGGCACTTCAGGACGTGGTTAGCAGGCATGGTGGTGATGGGTTGATGGTTGCACTTGATGATCTTAGAGTTCATCCCTTCCAACCTTAACGATTCTGTGATTTGGAAATATCTCCATTGCCAAAGTACCAATTCAGGTGAGGTGAATCCCATCCTTCTGGTCCAAGAATTCTATTTAGAAATTGCCTACACATTCACCCAAACCCATTTTCTGACACTGGACTGTTGCCACACTTCCGTCTTTCCCAGGATTTTGCCCACAAGTCTCTTTATGTAATGACTCTAGAATGAACTTTTAAACAGTTTTGATTTGTTTAAAATTTATGAGCAACGCAGAGGACAATGTATCCCAAGGAAAAATATATAATGAATACATAAACCACATACACATACACTTAGCCTTAAACATAGATATAAGTACAAACCTACATGCATACATATCTATGGCTTATTTATTCATTATAGGTGTATATACATGAATATACATATACATAGAGGTATATGGCATACACAAATTAATGGACAAAAACCTAATTTATGACTTAAATATTTATATGAATAAATAAACAACATGTGTGTATACTTATCATATATATGACCATATAGAAGATTTATTTATTCACTTGTACATCTATACAAACAATCTCCTGCTGGTGGAGTAGGTCAAACCAGGAACTGCTGTCTGACGTAAACGTGGGAAATCAGCTTTGAGGTCAAGCTGGGATAAATAAATCAGTATTTTGAAGATTTTGTGTAAAAGACCTTTGGGATGATTTGAGAAATCTCTTTTTAGAAACCTAGGAAATGTCACTTCTTCGCAAAACTATTCTTCGTGGTTGTATTTCACTTTTTAAACTTCATATTCAGCGTGTGCCATCCATAGTGCTGGATGGGATGACCCATTACTGTGTAACGTATTCTCATGGCAAAATGCTATTTCAAAATGAAATAGAATAAAATAAATCTGTAATTTCATGCAGATTGAATCACTGTCTTTGGAAAGGCAAAGGGTTTCTCACTGGCAATCCAAGGAAGCAGCTAGGTCTTCGTACCCCTCGTTGTAGCTAAAGATAAGGAGAAAAGTTGCTTTGTTGGGTTCCTGCTCCACATGGAGGCATCAGGAGACCATAGCCACGGTCTTCCTGTCCTTCCCCCATCCTCACACTCTCTGAGGCGTTACATGAGCTGAACTTTGCTCACCATCTGGCACCTCTTTCAGCCCTTCCATTACTCGCCTGCCTTTCTCTGGTTTCCTGTAGACAGCAGGTCTGGACCGAGTCTCCGCGGAGCCACAGCAGCAACGCCGGCAGCAGAGATCGTATCGCTGCTCCTGGCTGCTTGGGAGTGATGGAGGAGCCCCTCCTGCCATGGCCACGCGATGGGGACTGGCGCTCATCTGCCCCATCCCTCCATCCCTGAGCTGCATCCCCTTCACCGCAAATCCTGGCTCGCAGTCTTTGTTCTGCGAGCTGTGACTTTATATTTGACCCACAAATGAGCATGAAAATGACTCATTTGATTATACACGTACACACACGCATCCCAGCCTGATGTATATAGAAAGGAATCTCTTTCCTCCTAATTCATGAATCAAATCTAAACCTGGATGGGGATCTGGCAAACTCGGTGGTTGCAGTGACGCTCCCCTCCTGCTGCCCCCGCCCTGGAATTCAGTTCAGCTTTTGATAATCATCTCAAGGGTAGATGACCAGAGGGGCTGATTTATTAACGCCTTGATGTCTGGTAACGGGGGAAAGCAGACACAGAGCACAGTTCTGGACCGAGTGGAAGCCAGCGCAAAGAGGATCAGCTCTCCACCACGGTGAAGGATGGACATGCCACCCAGGAGACCCGGGGGATGATGCTATGAGTAGAGGTGAACATCTCGCTGTGGAGGAAAGAGAAACGGCCAGGATACAGCCCTTTGCCTCTCCTGGAAAATCACTACAGCAAGCAATAGTAATTGGAGAGCTACTTGTAAGCTGGGCATCTTCTCCCCTGCTAACAGCTTTGCCTGTAGTGCTGAAGGAGTGGCTTGTGATAAAAATATATATATATATTAAAAATATCTGCTCTGACAAGCGTGAAGCTAGAGAGCAGAGAGGGAGGGGAGAAGGTAAGGCGGGTAGGAATCATAAATCAAAATGTTTTGCTGTTTCTAATTAAATCCACCAACCTGTTTGTAACAAAACCACTCTAGGTCAATGGGAAGAGACGGGGACGAGCAGCTGCAACTGCCTGATGGCCACAGTGGCCAACTGCTCCCTCCATAAGGCTGAGCCTCACGCAGGAATACGATGGCCTCGGTGTCTTTACACTGTGTTTTCAGCCTCAGAAAAACCTCCAACCATCTGTGCCAGGCAGAGAAAGTGGGAGAAGGCAGAGCAATCGCAGTTAGGCAGGGTGGAGAGGCGGGGGGAAAGCATTCGGGCTGTAAAGGGAGGGCTTGGAAAACTTCTCACCGCACCATGTCTTCTCCAGCCAGACGGCTGCAATGTGCTTCTGCCAGCCCTGCAGCCACCACGGCTTGTGCAACCCGCACAGCCCGGGAATGGGTCAGAAGAGCAAAATCAGATAAAAGGGAGGACTGAGAAAGGAAGAGAACAAACAAGAAATGATGCTACTGCTTCACTGTCCAGGATACGGTGTGCCGTGTGTTTGTGGTCCCCACTCATCTCCAAAAGGATGCAGCAGCACTAGAAAAAACTCAGAGAAGCATAGCGAAGGAGGTCAGAAGGATGGAGCAGTTTCTATTGGAAAAGCTGTCATACAGACCAAAACTCTTCAGCCCCAAGAAGGGACAACTGGTGTGATATAAGATAAGAAGCTTTAAAATCACGAGTGCCCTGCAATGAAAGATTTTCCTAGCAAGAGCTAGGAGCACCACATGAAATGTTTAGGTGACAGTTCAAACCTAGCAAAAGGAAGGCTCTTTTTTTTTTTTCCTACATAGCACAGCTGAACTGGGCAACTCCTTCTCATGCTGCCAAGCATTTAGAAAGAAATAATAGACGAATCCAACCACTGAGGAAAAATCCTGTTATTAAACTGACAGCACAACATCTAGCTCAGGAAGGCCCTTCAGGAGCATCCTGGGATGCAGCGCTGTGTGTTTGCCTTGTTCTCACACCATCCTGCTGTTGCTCAGCCTGCACTTGATGGACTTTAAAGCTGGCCGGTCCAGTAAAACTGAGTTTTTTTTCAACGCCAAGCCTGGCTCATTTCAAGTGTCTCAGCAAATTCCACCCAAAAGTTGAGCTAGCATCTGCAGGGCAGCCTCTGCTGAGCCCGCTGCTTGTGTTTGCAGCAAGGGTACCCAATACTCTGAAATCCTGGGGAGGGATGGCTTTGCCCTGGCTTTCCCAGGACTCCCTCAAAAGCTGCCCCAGTTGAAGCCCTGGAAGCCCCGGAGCTCTTTAGGGAGAAGCTGTGTGGGCTGAACTGTGATTTGTCCCTGTCTTGTCGGCTGCTTGCAAATGTCATCACATACCCTTTGCATGTTGGGGCCACAAGATGGGAAGGAGGCAGTTGGGGGCATCAAAGCCGTCTACTACGGTGTCTTCAGCAGGGAGTGGTGCAGCTAGGCCAAGATCTTACAAATAACCTACAACTCTTTCCACTTTCTTGACCTGTGCTCCCTGCCTTGCACGCCAGGTACTGAATGGATTAGGGTATCTTTATCGGAGGCTAATGTTTTTCTAGCGATCATATCGATTGCGAGTAGAAATCTGCTGACCTGTTGGGAAGAAAGAAGGAGGAGGTAAAAGAGCAAGCTCTGGAGAAACTCACTGAGGTTACTACTACTCTTCAGTTGCCAGACGAAATAAACACTGTGAAATTTCCACATGTTGGTTAAAGTGCTGTGTTAGTGCTAAATATTGCTGTGAAGTGGGCAAAGTGAAAGTGACAATTAAATACTTAATAAATGACTCCGGGGTTTTTTTCTTCATGAATGTGCAGACTGGGAGGTGGCATAACAGGACAGTAGTGAGCTTCTGAAGCGATTGCTCTTCATACCTGTGGCAGGGAATTTCACTTGAGAACATCATCAGATCCCTATCATGGCTTTTGGCTTCCAGAAAGCTATCCAGGTTTGACTTCTCCATGCAAATAATGGAAAAAAAACCATGGTCTATGTTGGTGATTTGTCCCCATTGCTACCTACCCACACTGTTCAAAGATCAGAAACTTGTTTCAGGTTGGAATTTGACTGACATCACTTTCCAAACATGGGAGCTCACCAGGCAATTTTATCTCCCACAGCAGATATTGCCTTTCTGAGTGTGAGTAACTAATGGCGCCCATTCAAGAAGTGGCTGTGCTTTTAGAAATCAAAAGTTCACCCACTGGGGCTGTTCTCACTCAGGAGACAGGAGCCATGGGAACCATTGTTAGCATTTCACAGTAGAGTGCGTTGATATTTTTTAATCAACATTTGCATGCTTTAACTTCACTTCTTTTTTTATTTTTATCCATCTCCTTTCTCCTCGTATTTTCAGAGGACAAAAGGAAAGAAAGAAAGAGAACTTTTTAATTAAACTTTTGAAGAAAACTATAGTACAAAGCTGTTCTTTATATTGCAAGAGATAAATCACTGCAAATGTTTCGAAGAGCCCTGCCTATCCTACTGTCTTTGGTGCATTGTGTCCGTGCAATCAATCACACCTCAGACATGATCTGGGGTCCAAGTCTGGCTGCAGATTGAAGGGGACCGCCAGATGAACTTGGCTGTCACTACCTGCTTCTGAGGCTAAGGAACCAAGCCAAGGCAACGTGATGCTGGACACATCTTGGGTACCTCTGGCAACCAACAAAAATGCCACAACCATCCTGTCCTGATGAGCCACGCAGGCATGCAACAGACCCTGCATTTGGGCACAAGATCTTCTGGATAGACAGATTACACCTGTGTTAGTAAATCAAGGTCTTAAACGTGACACTTTTAAAATCTGAACTTCTTTAGGACGGTTCTTGCTTTAGTTTTTGCCCACTCTTTCACAATTTTTTGGCAAGTTCAGCAATTAGCTTGGGCAGGGACAGCAGCCCTGATATGGCCACTCTGTTTTATAGGGTAAGAGAGTTTAATAAAATGGATGTGGTCAAAAGGCTCTGTTTTATTTATTAAGTGTATATACGTAGCCAGAATTTCCTGATCAGCATGGCTGGCTTTCTTCTAGGAAATATCTTCCTGTAGTGACTGGTAGAAATTTGGACTATAAGGGAAATGAGGAATGGGATACACCTCTCAGCTACAAAAACTAATAAAAGTTTTGGGGTCTGATCCACATTTTTCAAAGGAAAATTCAACATTTCAGAAGAGAAAGCTTAAAACCCCACAGGATTACAGAAATGTCATGATTTTCTTTCCCAGGAGCTGTGATTCAGATACTCCATATTTTCAGTCCCAGTAGGATAAGGTTTTTGGGCAGACCCACATTTCCAGGATGTACCAACCTTCTTCCCTGTGCTTGTGACATTATGGAGACAAAATCCAGTGTCCTTTCAAGAAGAAGTCACGGAGACACCTAGCACGTGTTTCTGCTCCTGGGCCACCCAGACTTCGTTGTCTCTGTGTTTGTGCCTCCAGAAGCAACTGCCAGGATGGTAATTTTGAAGCTGACTGAAAGCCTTGTGGGTAAAATTCCGGCCTTGACCTGGCTCCTGGTGCAAGCAGATAGAACAGAGGTCATGGCTTATCCCTAAGCACAACCCCACACTGTAGTCAAATGGGGAAAAAAAAAAGGAAAAATGAAGGGAACCTGCAAGAACCCCCTCAGGGTGAAGGTGTGAAGGCAGAGTGCTGCTCTGGGGCTGGAGCTGGGCTACCTTTAACCGCACCACCAGCCACTGCCAACAAGAAGGAAGGTCTGACTGGCCAAACATTGCTGAAACTTGCCTTGTTGGTGGGCTCCAACACACCCTCCTGTTACACACCTGCAAGAGAGCATGTCCCTGAGTAGCCTGTGCTGTACCCCTCGACACAGCTTTGAGGATGCCACCTAGCCTCTTGCTGCCGGTCCAGAAGGGCATGGGGCTCCCATAGGTCCTATATCCAAACCGCTGTCCCCATAAGGATGTCTCTAGGTATCTCAAGTGATGCTAGGCACCTGTATTTAGGCAAAATGCTGAAGCTGAAAAAGCAATAAGTAATGAATAATGTGACAAACTGGACTGAACCTTAGGTGACTAAAATATAGCTATCATCTACTTTTGAGTTAGTTGCCCCAGGTCCTCTCTGAGAGAAATGCATTTGTGCTACTTTAGATACATGTTTCCTTCCATTAAGTGTAAAAGGGGTCACTGTAACAGCTCAGAAATAAGTGTCTACACTGTGGAGGTTTTCTTCCGGTTAGATGACTCCCACTGTTTATATCTTCTTGTTTTTCCCAAAGGTAGATGGCCCTTCTGCTCTGTTCATGCTGTTTATCCAAAAATCCCAGTTGCTGTATGTTGTAGCCACCACTGCCTACATATGAAAAACATGAATGCCCTGAATGTTTTTAAAACACCCAGAAAAATGAAGCCTTGTTCTTGTCCGTAGTGGAAGGGGTGGGTTGCTACACCAGAGGAGAAGGCATCAGCAATACCTTACTCTGCATCACACCTCTCACTACAGAGTGTCACTGTGGAGCTCCTACTGCTTCTGCTCTGCTGTCAGTGATGGGCCAGCTCTACACGGGCTGAATCAACACTAACCCAGAACTGGGATGGAGAGCTATCAAGACCTGAAAGGGGGATATTTCAGGAGAAAACAAAGGGAAAAAACAGCCCTCTGCTCTAGACTAGCAGTAAACTAATGATAAAGGCTTCCTCAAACCTTCCTCAGCTGGCTCATTAAACATCACTGAACACAATGAACTGACAAAACACTTCTTCACTGCTGCCAACGAGGGTCTCGTCATGCTTCCATGAACTTTAGAGCAGCATTTTGGTCATCAGACCCAATTCTCCTGAGCAGTTTGGCAGCAGTAGCCTAGACAGCATTCGGCCCAGCTAATGGGCAAGACAAGGAGGGATGCTCCCCCTCCACAACCTGGCAAGGAAGACCCTTGGATCTAATGGTTCATATCCTGGCCTGCTCCCCCTTGTGCAGGAGCATTTGCCTGTCAGATTAATAATGCAGTCAATGCAGCTTGTCACCATACATAAGGTGAGCTGTGATAAGCCCAGCATCCGATAAAGCTGTCTTCAGCAGTGACAGCTAGTGTAATTTCCCAGACTGTCAGCAGTGAAGGAGTAGCAAGAAATTTAATGGGACTCTCCCAAAGTATTTCTTGGGCATGCTGATCCTGCCGCGAGTGGGGGGAAAGCAGGCAAGTGAAGACCAGGATCAGTAACAGGGTGCAGTGTGCAACGGCAGCCTGAAATCCCCACAATAAAATCCTCCCATCTGTCTTTGCTCAGACACCAGATCTGGTTAATAAGGGTAACTGCGAAGGACTTCTGTCAAGTACTTGGCTTTGTGTCACGCAATATTCAGGTGGAAAACCAGCCCAACAGATCTCCTGCCTCGTTGAGACTGCAGAGAATCACCAAAACTTTGAGTGGAAGAGAAGTCTGGAGGTCTCCATCTGACCATCTGCTTGAAGCAGGACTATGGCCAACACCTGCTCAGGTCAGCCATGGGGTGGGCTAACCAGGTCTTAACAACCTCCGAGGGTGGAGATACCCCCACTTTCCTGAGTACCTCTCCCAGTGCTACACAGTCTCCTGTGAAAAAGGAGATTTTCCTGATGCTGAGTCTGAGCCTCCCAACATCCTGGAGAAACATCACTTAGCTGAAAAACAGCCAGAGCTAAGGGAAGTGATATATGACTCTGGGTAACGGGTTTGCGTTAGAAGTAAAAAGGTATCGAAGAATCAGTAGGAAATTGTCAGAATTCTAGTCTTGCGTTTTAAAAACCAAGTGTTTCAATCTCCCACGTCAGCAGTCAGCTCAAAATAAAAGGGAGAAATCACCCTGAAACAAAAGAACGTTGTTTTTTTTTTTTTTAATATCCAAAAGCAGAGTGTGAGCTGCATTAGGAAGGGGAGGGTCTGTCTATTGAACACGGAGCACTCAAAATCAAGTAGTAAAATCAGGGTGGATCCCCCTTCGTTCAGTTTTCCTCCTGAATTTCCACCCTTGCTTGAATCCAGCCGGTGTCCTTAACCAAGATGTGGGTGTACCTCTGCCCACGCTGCATCCCAGCAGACCCCTCCTCTGCAAACCACGAGTTCAGAGACCACACCAAGCATTATGTCATCCTGCGAGGAGGAGCTGGGCAATTCTGCAACGACGTCTTTCCTAGCCCTTTTATTCAATCCCTCCTCTAACAGGGACTGAGGAACTGGAAAAAAAAGAAGCCTGGCCGCAGTGGGAAGGGTATTACGAGAGGAGATCCTGCACCAGGATCTTCCGACCAGCATCACCAAATTAATAGTGCTGTGCTGCAGGGCTGAGAGCGGTTAAACTGCCTCCCCGGCTGCTGTTCACCTGCCGCGCGTAAAAGCCAGCTCACTCTCGCTTGCAAGAAAACCCGTGTGCTGCAAAAGGTGATGTCATCCTTTCCCCGCTCCTGAAATCCAGCTCCTTGCTGAACGGGGCTCGGGGCTGGTGTTATTAACAATCCCTTTTGACACATCCTGTGCTCTGATGTTTTCTTTCTTTCTTTCTTTCTTTTTTTAAATTTTTTTTTTTTTTGCATTCCACTCCACTTTCCTCTTTTTGCTGCACAGTGTCCAGGCTCCTGAGAATCAGGTTGATTAAATTTCTATGCCTAGCAGCTTCCCTGGAGTCCACATAATTTATGTAAATACGAGAGATAAGAAACAAGGGGGAATCACAAGAAAAATGGAGCATTAAGCCGCCAAGATCCATTAAATTCTCCATCACCCTTTTCAGAATCTCAATGTTCAGCTGCACCGCCCCCATGTTTTCCCCCTGCCACAGCAGCAGTGATCAAATTAACACTCATCGGGCTGAGGAAATCCACAGGATCAGTCCTACCTCCTGCCTAACATTTGGATTTAGCCCTGCCTGCAATGAATCAGTGCACAAAATGAGCCCTATTTGAAAAACATGTGCAGCTGCTTGCAGCCTTCTTGCCTAGATGTATCGCAGCGCAACGCCGAGCAGCTGGAGCTCCCTCTGAGCAGAAACCAGCCATGTCCCAATCTACGTAGGTATTAGCAGGTAAAGCAAGATGAGCAGGGCTTCTCCATTTTGGGATACTTGGAAGACCCTCCGCAGTCCCTTGGGATGTATCCACGCTGTTGGCTAACGTAGGGTCTTGGTCTGAGCCCACTGTCATGGCCAGACCGAACAACCCTTGAAGTTTGCCCAAAACCAGTCCTTCAACCCAAAACCCTGGAGAGCTGTGCTGGGAAGGAGAGAGAATGAGGTCAGCAGCCTGTTGCCCTCCTTCATGCAGGCTAAGCCCTTCCTAAGCAGCTTCATGAGTTCAACCCCCTTCTCCAGCCCATTCATCACTTAATTGTGTAGGTAGGGCTTGGCAGCCAGCACACATCTCCATGAAACAGTGCCAAGACACCAGCACTATAGCTTGGTGGTCTATCTTCTTAAACTCTTACTAGCACTGTTTTGGCCCGCACCAAGAAGGAAAGGCCACAAATAATTCCAGAGGTTGGTTTGGGGAGTGGCCTGGATGGGGGACAGTTCCCAGTCGGCAGGCTGGATGGAAACACTCTGTTTCAACAAGGATGCACAGACATGAGACATGCTTGTAAGGGCATGGCTAGATTGCACCAATTGGCCTCAGGGCCAGAAAAAAACATCTGGAAATCCATTCCTAAGGTGCACAACCACTTGGTGATCACGATCCCAGGCACGGGACAGCTGCCTACGTGTGCACACACACCCCAACCACCTCTACCTGCTCTTAAGCTGGGCTGAGCTCACCGTGTGGATGAGAGCCACCACGGTCACAATGTCCACAATCAACAGTGGTGCTCAGACCGTATCTACTTCCACAAATGGCAGCTGAGAGCAATTCTGACAGCTCCAGGAGCCGTGGGGCAGGCTGTGCTCTCTGGAAGTCACTCAGACCCAGAAATCTCCTCTTACACACAGCCTCCTGCTTCCCTGGGACTTTCAGTCCTGCATAGAAACTACAATTAACCCTGACTCTTCAGAAATATGTATCTTTCTTTCTTCATTGCTAATAATACTGAAGATTATTGATGTTTTGAGTTCAGGAGCAGCACTTGAATTTCTTCTCTTAACAAGTGTGACAGACAGAAACTTCTCTTTAATGGAAGCAAAGACTCTCCAGCAACAGTATGATTTTAGGATGCTGGAGCTTGAGGAAAAACATTGCAAATCTTCTGTGGTGATGAAGTCCCAAGAGCAGAAGTCACCAGCTCTCACTCGGCCCTGTCCCTAACCTGGATGCTGCAGCATTATCCTGGGTGTTTCGGCTCACAGTGCTAACTCTGCAGAGTCAATCCTTGGTGCCTGTGCCCAGGGCACAATTAACTACTCCAATAATCAAATATCAACTTATAGATATTTCAATAGTCATCCAGGATCAGGATCTAATTAAGACTATAAATGAGTTAATCATGTGTGATGAAGTCTTCTATGAAAACTGCACCCAAGACTTACATTCTGTCTGAGCTGCAGATACTTTTGACGAAGCCCCAAAGCAGAGACTAAAATAATGAAAATTGGATGCAGTGATGGTATGAAAAAACAAAACTGCATAGGTTTCAGGAAAGAAGGCTACCTATAATCTGCAGCTTGGAGTGCTGAATTCTTTGAGACAAATTTGATTTGACAGATTCTCTCGAAATATCTAATAATTTTGCAAATCACTTTGCCTCAGCACTCAGTAACCAGCAATCAAAAGAGACCTACTGAGTGTCTCCCTTCGCCTGAGCAAAATACCTAGCTTTGAGCTGTGGGCAAATGAAACACACTACCAAGACCACCCTTGATCACAGCCAAAAAATGCCAAGGAGAAGTGACAAACTGTTTGAACTTCCAAACCAACAACGGGAACAACACAGCACAGTCTAAAAGTGCCCTGTAAACAATATGTGTGCCTGACATTTAACGGGGCTTGAAAGGTCTGTTCCTTGGCTTCATCCTGTCCCATGGATGCATCATTTGCTGTGCTATCATGCTAAAAATGACTACGGTCTTTAGGATCAATTTATGCTTAGGAAAATAATTACTGTCATTAATGGGGCTGAAAGCAGATGCCATTAGGAAGCCGGAGTGGAGTTGTGACAGCTGACCGTGCGTGCGATGTGATTGACGTACACAGCAATTATGGTGTTCACATGATTAGGCATCCCAACTTACTCAAGTTAAGGCTCAGAATGGAGCCAATAAGTGACATACCCAAGTGATGTCCGAGAAAGGCCAACAGGATCACAACGAGACAAGCCACAGCAGCATCTTAGAGAGCATGGGTGGTAGTCACCAACGGTCTCCATTGACCATGATGGTGTACAAAGTGTGCTTGCAGTTTTAAATCTACTAATAACACTCAGTGAGTGATGTCAGTGGCTTGTAAATAAGGTCATGTCGGCTATCGGACCATAACTTCACAGAAAAATGATGCCTGCAAAGAGATGTCGGAGCCAGTGGGTGAACTTAGAGCCAGTTGATGGCATAGGTAGGACTAAGCACAGGTAGCTGCATGGAAGCTTATCCTCTGGTGTAGCTCTCCCAGTGGAAAACAGTGGTGAAATGAAATCTTTAAGCATCCTATCAAGATTGAATTTTCAGAACAGGTCACCTGTTGTGACCCAGGAAACACTGGTCTGAGAAACTCAACAAGAAAGTCGTGCCTTGATTTCCTCAGACTCCCTCTTTCTGTGAAAAGCACGGGATTATTGGCAGTTATTTATAAAGGTCATTTGGGTTGTCTGGACAGTCGCCGAAAAATGTAAAATATTACCTAACAAAAGAGTGAATTTGGAAAGGATACTGGTCAGTGAAATTGGACAATGGTTTATTTATATCTACACTCGTAGTGCAAATACGTACTGTTCTCACTGAGACCAGATAGGAAGGTAAGTTTAACTCAGCACATGGCTATTCACATCTAAGGCAAAACCCTTCCATCCCGAAAACAGCAGCATGAAATCAGCCTTGCTGGATACCCTGGCCACAGGTATGAGTTTCAGGACATGGATGGCCACAGTTTTGCTCCATGGAGGAAAGCAGTGATGTCCCAGGGGTGATCAGACCATTCTGCAAAGCCCCAAAGCCACCTTCTGATATGATATCCAGGAATAGTCAGGCTCATCCAGGTGCCATCAACTTCTTTGCTGCTCCCTGCTTCAAAACACCTTCATTAACTCCAAATCCACAGATCATCTACTCCCCTCAGTGTCGAAGTTTAGTCTCGGGGACCAAATTTCCAGCTGCCTTCATAGGCAGACTGAAAAACGTCTTGTCCCTTCAGCAGAGAAATCATAGAACACTTTGGTTTGGAAGGGACCTTTAGAAGTCATCTAGCCCAACCCCCCTGCAGTGAGCAGGGACATCTTCAACTAGATCAGGCTGCTCAGAGCCCCGTCCAACCTGGCCTTGAATGATTCCAGGGATAGGGCCTCCACTACCTCTCTGGGCAAACCGTGCCAGTGGTTCACCACCCTTATGGTAAAAAATTCATCTTTATATCTAGTCTAAATCTACCCTCCCTTAGTTTAAAGCCATTACTCCATTACTCCTTGTCCTATTGTATCCCTGGCATTTATTTAGTGAGCCAGATTAAATCAGTCTATAGCACTGTGTGCAAATGTGCAGTCGAAGGCCAGGAGCGCAGTCAGAGTGCTCAATGGGGAAATTTGCTGGTCCTGCTCTCCTTGGGGTTCTCCCTGGGGAGAAGGAAGGTGTCACCAGAGAGAGAGAACACAAAGAGTAGTGTGGCCAGAAATGAATAATGGGTTAAACCATCACAAAAAAATATGGTTCTGTCAAACTCCTCATTCAGCTGAATTAAGCACAGCATAAAATGAACTATCTGCAGACTGAAGCTGTTTTTCTCCAAGGCATCCCTTGGATGGGAAGATGTAGTAATGGCCAGGAACACTGAGGTCCCACCATCAGTAAGTCCCTAAGTGTGAAGAGAATGAATACATTAAGGATGCAAAGCACTCAGATGTTAGCAAAATAAATGTGGCGGTGCTCTGGACTGCAAGGCTGACCGGACAGCAGGGGGAATTACCACGGCTGTAGCAGGCATCATGTCAAGCAGGACACAAAGGTTAAGTGGATACTCAGGCTTTGGTGCTGCCTACCAGGCTTCAGCCTTTCTATAAAAAGTTCCTTTAAGAAACAGGCCCTTTAGTTTTGCAAACACAGAGTCCCTTCACACTATTCCAGCAGGTTGTACGCGGAACATGGCGGCAGGAGGCAGCATTGCCAGACTTGCAGCATGGGAAAGACTAATTAACAGGCAAACAACCCAACATCCAGAAAGTGAATTTGAGCAGGCAGCATGGAGAGATTAAGGCAGCCAGCAGCACAAACTCGCCAGGAAGAAGAGCCCCCATAGAGGCATGAGAAGAAGAACTGAGGCCAACTGCAGTGGTGAACATGGCTGATAACAGTATGTAAGGAAAAAAAAAATTATCACTGCATTGTTGGGGACAAAATTGCTCAAGAAGTGAACAAGAGTGGTGCCAATGATAATTTCCCAAAACATAGCTATTTGATTATTTTGAGACACAAAGGAAAAATGGGGTAGTTGACCAGAAAATCTGCTGAGGCCCCTGGGAACCTCAAATACTCTGTGACTCTGTGAAACTCCTGTAGTGGAGAAGGTTGTGTCCATAGACTGCAGTCAAACCCATGTAGTCCACAGCCAAAGGGGAATGTGGGCTCAAGGGATGACTTGAAAAGCAATGGGAAGACAGCCTTGTTTGGAAAGGCAGCCAAAAGTCCGATAGCTAAGACAAAACGCAGAGAAATTCCACAAACTTGCTTCCCACAGGGAATTAGACAGCGGCTCAGTATGAGGGCAGGCCAAGAAGGAAGGCTCTCCTTCCCATCAAGGTTGGTTCCTTGCAATGTGGCCGCAGAGCATGGACAGTCCACAGGGGCAGGTAAGAGAAAGCCAAACCAGCCAGGTTTGCACTACTGACCTCTGGCCCCTGCAAGCCAGCAATCATGTGCAAATAGAAAGATACAAATAAAACAAAAAATATGAAAAAGGAAGGTGTGACAGCCCATGTGGAGCACAGAGGAAATCAAGCTGTAGAAGGAGGACTCACTCTGAGGATGGTGAGGCCCTGGCCCAGGTTACCCAGAGAAGCTGTGGCTGCCCCCTCCCTGGCAGTGTTCAAGGCCAGGTTGGACAGGGTTTGGAGCAACTTGGTCTAGCAGAAGGTGTCCTTTCCCATGGCAGGGGTGTTGACACCAGATGATCTTTAAGGTCCCTTCCAACCTAAACCATTCTTTGATTCTATGATTCTGTGAAGGAGGCGGTGTCCTAAGGCTGTTTGCCTGCCCGAGGCTGCAGAGCTGTGTTCACTCATGGCCACCCTGAAAAGGATGCATTTAGAGAAGAAACCATTTCATTTTAGAAGCATTAAGCCTTTCGCCTCACTGGTGCTCAGGGCAGACCAGGCAGTGGCCCTTGGTCTATGCACGCTAGCAAGAGCAGGTGAAGGTGGCATCTCCACAAGCCTTGCAGGCAAGAGGAGATGGATGATTCCTTGCCTCTCCACTCTGCCTCCTGCAACGACGTAAAGAGTGGGAGGCAGCATGACCTACTTGTGTCATGCTCTGAGTACCTCTTTTTGCTCCAGCCAAGGCATCTCCAAGCACCGCTCTTCCCGAGGCTCCTGTTCTATTTGCACTGTCTAAACGGATTGCATTGCTCCCCGCTTCCATCCCCTCCTCTCTCCCACCCATCCCCTTGGCTCACCTGGAGCAAGGAGGGCTGTAAAGGCACTTTGAGAGATGCAATTGGAACAGACAGCGGCAGCTGGACCGCTCACAAGCCCCGGTCTGCCGTGGGAGGAGGAGATGTGGTGAAGCATCCCTTGACGTTGTGCTGCCCATCAGCTCCCCGGGAAACAGGGAACTAACTGGGTGGCCCCCTTGATCACAGATGTAAATACACCGGCATGATTAGCATTCCTTCAGACTTAAGGCAGGGTTATTGAAATCATCCTCTCCTTTCTCCCCACAAGGAAGGATGAGAGGAGCTGGGCTTTTAGTGACAGGGGTCCTTTTTTGGTGGGGTGATTTATTTAATTGCCTGCTTAGCCAAAAATACACAGGGGATGAATTTTTCAAAAGCTCTCAGAATCAGCAACACTCTGCTCCTTCATTGATTCCAGAAGTATAACCCCTGTTGACTTCAATGGGAGCTGAGATAGCCCAGCGCTGAGCTGCTTTGGAAAATCCAGCCCTAAAAGCATAAATTCTATTAATGTTTTTTATAAAGATTTTTATAAAAACTATTGCCGTGCTCATTATCACGGGCTTTCGGCACAGTTCCCACAAAGCCGAAGACACTTTCACTGCACCTTGAGAGGCAGTCATAAAGAACCTACTGTCTGCGTTATTGAGCTCTTGTAGATATTTCTTTGTCCTTTACTTGCGGCTGTAGCCTAACAGTTGTGACAGATTTCATTTAAGGTCCTTTATTTACAGCTACGATGCACTCTCATTTAATCAACCCTGTCCACCCCGCTTCACACATCGCATGTGGCTAACGGTACTCTGCCTGGTTTGCTGGTCTGCTGCTAAGAAGAGGGTGGGAGGCACAAGGAGCAAAACCTAGAATTAGACAGTTAATGATATCTTCCTCTCTCATAGGTGCATAGTGGGTGTCACATTGTCTTCCCCACTGTTGAGCTTTCCCTGGACACTCGGTCAGAAATTGCTGAGCAGACTGCATGGGTGGGTAGACCCCATCAGATTAAGATGTAGTCCTGAGTCCTACTGCTGAACGCATCTCTCCAGCACTGGTACCTCTGCTGTCCCTATTCCCCTAGTCAAATTGATCAGAGACCGTGGGATGCTGCAGACTGACCTGCAGTAGGCACCTCCCTCCAGTGGGCAAGCGACCCTCCCTTGGTCATCCAGGATCCGAGTGGTGAACACCGCCTTCCGAACATGAAACACTGGGGCCTACAGTCAGGCAACGTCGTGGAGCATGTTGTTGCTAGAGCTGTAGTAGTATCTCACCCCTGTCTGTACAGGAAGCCAGGTCAGGCCAGCGTGAAGCACAAACCACCTGGATCACTTGGCGTTCTCCTGAACCTAGTGGTCAGGTAACACAGGGTGCCCAAGTTAGTCTCACCTCGTAGGTGGTCTGATCATGACCCCATTTACTGAGATCTAGCAAAACTCCTGCACGTATTCTAAACCAAAGGGACACTTCAAGTGTTTGAACCTGGGCCTTGGACTAAACTTTAGGCCTGTTCCAGCACCCACAGACTCAAACACTCAGGATTGGTGCTTGATGTTCAGCATACCTGCCACTTCTTCTGGCAGCTACCCTGATTTAGGAATGTGAAATGGAGATGCTGTTGCAACTTTGTCCACCTTTTGTCCACTAAGACAAGGTCTTGTCAAGCCACATGCCAGATGTGTCTCCACTTCAGGACACACGCTGGTAAAGGGGTCACAGCATCAGGCTCCTCAGCCACCAACCGCACTGCAACTTCTCCACATGGAAGCCACCAGCTTTGAAGTTTGGCTAGTCCCACACATGCTCATGGGACAGCAGGAAAGCTGTGGCTGTGGACTGCAGAGGTGTGAGGTGCAGAACTTCAGTTCCCGCCTACAGAGGTAGTACCAGGGGAGACACCAACATACGTGACTCTGCTTGTAAGAGCTCACATGAGGAGATACTAAAATTCTTTCTAAAGCTCGATCTAAAGCAACTTTGCCGAGGCTACCTCACCATCTTTGTGACTTGACCCCCCTTCTCCCCAACACACAGCTCCAATCTTCAAATCATCTCAGCAAGCAAATCAAACTGCAATGAAAAATACAAGGGAAAAACCATGTGTTGCATTGTGAGTCGGGTCACAGAGTTAGACCATCCTTCCTGTCCACAAGCACCTTGTGCTGTAAAGTGCCTAGAGGTCCCCAAGGAAGAGCATCTGTGAGATGTGAGTTCCCATCACAGCAAGCTAAATTTGCAGCTTGGCTCCAGGAGCAGAGCTGTGGACTCCTCACCACCTCGGCATGCTCCATCCTCAAACCACGCACCTTCACTCTGTGAGCATGGCTTATCTTCTTGCTGCAGACCTGGCTGAGAAAGCCTGGCTAGTATCTTCACATTAGCATCATCACCTTAATGATTCCCTCAGGGAGAACATCAAGAGAAAGCTAATGTGAAGAGATGGGCCTCCCCATCTCCTGTTCCAAAAGGGACAAAGATCTCTGGTCATCCTAATCTCTTGAAGATTGAGTCCCACAGCCGACGGGCAGCTACGCAAAAGGTCTGACCTTGCTGCACTTGAGAAGTTCACCTGAGGGCTTGTTAGCACCAGCCGCCCTGGGGAACTGAGCTGTCTCAGTTGGTCACATCATGGGAGCAGGAGATAGACGATCTCACCGAGAGCTTTCCCTCTCTGAGTTCATATATTTCGTATTTCACTAATCCTGGTGCCTTCTAACTGCCCTGGAGCTCCCTGTGTACCACAGCTCCTGCCATTTGTTCAGAGCAAAACCTGAATGGGGTTTCAAACCATGAAGGAACACTTTCCTCTTTGATCTTCCACCTTTAAAATGTCACGGCAGCACTATCTCTGCCCCGTGCTAACTCCAAAATTGCACCTAGGAGTCACCTGGGCCAATGCTACTGGCCCCAAATCATGTCCTGGCACTCCCTAATTCATCCATCCCACTGTGGTCTGCAGGTGGCTCACTGAAATGACGGAGCAGTTGATATGTCAAGCCATTTTGGGGCATTTTTAAGACTTAGGTCTGATACACGCTGGCCGTGTCACTGCGGGGGTACAACTCTTGACTCCTTGTTGATTATGTACCATGGTCATCAGAGGTCTGAAGATGACCACAAGACTAGGAGAGAGCATATGATTCATGCAGCACAAGCCTCCTAAGGGTGGCCAAGTGAAGTACCTTCAAGGGCTGTTAGAACATAGAAACCACATTTTACACCACCTGGAAAGCTTGCAGGAGTTTCTTGGAAGCAGAAGTAAACTCCAACAATTTAGAAAGACCACTCGCTACCAGGCTCAAAACCAGAGGTGGGTTGCCTCGTATCTGTTTTCCTACCATCAACGTCCCACAGTCCCACTCTCGGATAAATTTTCACCTCTCTCTTTTCCTCCTTTTTCTCATAGCAGAGCAACTTTCTTTACACTGTTCTGGAGATGGAAACATCTGCGGCAGAGCAGGGGGTTCTGTGCTCAAGCACTTCACTCCGGATTAATTACTGATGGGACCTCTTCTTTCTCCATGAATAAATCAGGACTCCTTTTGCAGTCTCCTTTGGGTCTGTTCAAAAGGCCCCTTCCTGCACTCAGGCAGGAATTTGTTTAATTCATGCCAGTGGGGACTTTTTCCAACAAACAATATCGCAGTCCCATGAAGCTGAAGAAAGCAAGACAAAAGGGAAGACCCGCTCCCCATGGTGGTTTGGCACACTTCTTCAGTAGACGACAGAGACCACAAGGTATCTCTGCCACGGTCCAAGCTGTTGCGTCACTCACCAACACGATGTCTGATGCAGGGTCAGAGAAAAAAGGGGTTCAGAATTGTCACTTCTGGTTCTGCAAGCTAAATATTCCCCAGAAAATGTGCAGTTATCCCTCAGATATGCACCCTGTGCAGTTAATGCTTTGGTTTTCCGGAATGATGCCTACACACAGTAGGTGAATTAGCACTGACCCAAACAAGTCCCCAGATACAGACCATCCCCATCAGAGCTCAGATACCTCCTC
>Ga0065711_1033819_pt1 | contig 24778 bp, 8 predicted proteins | sample Hoacrofraction12_FD_59098 | JGI IMG/M metagenome (GOLD analysis project Ga0065711, IMG submission 59098) | Hoatzin crop microbial communities from Cojedes, Venezuela - Epithelial fraction 12 v2 (version 2) | ecosystem: Host-associated > Birds > Digestive system > Esophagus > Crop | place...
CCTCATTCAGCAGCGGCCCCACATTGTCCCTAGCCTTCCTTTTGCTGCTGATGTAGTTGAAGAAGCCCTTCTTGTTGTTTTTGACATCCCTTGCCAGCTTCAATTCCAGGTGGGCCTTGGCCTTCCTCATTGCATTTCTAAGCACCTAAGTCACCCTTCAGTTAGGATAAGCACCTGGTAGGATGATCCCTGCATAAAAGTGCTTCTCTGTTGATTTTCTGCACAGTGCTGTTTCCCAGTCATGCATTTTTTTTTTTATTGCCTTAAGGCTTTAGAGATAGTATTACTTTGTAGGCATTTTCTGTGGATGAAGTTGGCAAAAGTTCAGTTGGGTGAATTGAGCAGCTGCTTAGTGATAGCATGGCAATTTTTTTTTTCCTTGTTTAAGGGATTTGGCTGAAAAACTTCTCTTTGGATTCTGTGGAATTATGTGTGGGGCTCTAGAGGACCACTATCTACAGTTACTTTGACTAGGAGTAAATGTGGAACCTGTGCAGCCTACTGTAGGTGACCCTGCTTCGGCAGGGGGGTTGGACTAGATGACCCACGGAGGTCCCTTCCAACCCCTACTATTCTGTGATTTTGTGATTCTGTGGAGTAGGGTGGTGCTGGTGAGGGTTGTTAATGGTGGAAGAGGAGTAGAGAAGTGGTGTTAAATAGGGTCACTGGTAAGCAACTCTAAATCAGCTGTGTATTACAAAAATTTCACTGCTTTTAAATTAGTCAGGCTGAAGTAATGGATGGAGGAAAACTGAGAAAGAGCAGTAGTTTTACAAGGGCACAGGGCTTGGAACTGGAATCAAAGCAGTTGACGTCTAGCTCCCAACCCTGTCTTTTTGGGCCACAGCTAAATCTTTTAATGTCTTCAAGAATGCATTCTTGAAAAGAGCGTTTGCAGCTTCTTTGCCTGCCGGTTTCTGCTCACCGCACACTATTTGTAAAAGCTGCTGTCCTCCATGGCATCAAACCTTTGTGGAAATTGTGATGTCAGATTAAGATGGTCTGTAGCTGAGAAATAAGCAGTAGGAAGCAATTAGTTTTTTGGGACAAAAGATGTTTTGTGTATTGTTTTGCAAGAATAAGTTCTCTTCTGTTATACTTCAGGTTATTTCTGAATCTAATGAAACATCTGGAGGATCTAAACTTACAATATAAGGCATTACAGTTACTAAAACTTTACATAACTAAAAACATAAATATCTCCTTTCAGATCTTTCCAGCAAGCTGCCAGTGACTAAGTAGGATATTAGGCAGCACAGACAAAATACAGATGCTGTGAAAAGCTGAATGGCTGCTTATAGAGAACATAAGATTGATGGCATGCAAATGTGCTGCCTGAATTGGGACAGTAGTTTCTTGTGTCTTGATTTCTGCTCAAACTAAGCTGTTAATTCTCTGCACTGTTTATGCATATAAGTGACTAGCAAGCCTCAGTCTCTCTGAAGACAGTTGTGGGACTATAATTATATATCAATACAAATATATTAGTTGCTCCCTCATCCAGACTGCAAAAAACACTCCAACAGCTGAAGTGATGGCAGAGCCATGTTATTGGTTCTTGGTAGTGGTGCTTCCAGTATTGCTTCTGAAACTCTTCTACACTATTAGCTCGATGCTGTATGTCTGTCCTGTTTTACTTTGCATTTCTTATTGGCATGTAGTTGGCTTGAAGACCTTCGTGTGGTCTTAAACAAAATACACTTGATTGTGATCACTTTTGAGAATTTCTTCAAAGGAACAGTTGTCCTCAGAAGTGATGAACATCTTGAGCACGAAGCATGTTTTTGGAGAAGTCCAATGGCAATATGGATGGGTATCTCACGTATCATCACGTTTGGGCTTTGATATATAGTAGAGCAAGTTGGGTGGCAGAGAGGGAAAAGGCTTCTTTCCAAGAAAGCAAATTTTTGGAGTTAGTTTTCCAATTCAGAGTCACTGTGGTTGAAATCATTAACAAGCAAGTGCTGCAGATGCTGGTCAGCAGTTCGGTGGGTGTTGCTCTTTCTCTCTGTTCAGCCACAAAGATCAATGAACTTCAGACAGTTCTGTGGATAAAGGGGCTTTTTTAAACAGTGTGGTGGGTTGACCCTGGTTGGATGCCAGGTGCCCCCCAGAGCTGGTCTATCACACCCCCTCCTCAGCTGGACAGGCGAGAAAAAAAAATATAACAAAAAGCTTGTGGGTTGAGATAAGGACAGGGAGAGATCAGTCGCCAATTACTGTCATGGGCAGAACAGATTGAACTTGGGGAGGAAAACAGTTTCATTTCTCGCCAATCAAATCAGAGTAGGATAATGAGAAATAAAAACAGATCTTAAAACACCTTCCCCCCACCCTTCCCTTCTTCCCAGGCTCAACTTCACTCCTGATTTTTCTCTGCCTCCTCCCCCCAAGGAGCACAGGGGGACAGGGAGTGGGGACTGTGGTCAGTTCATCACACATTGTCTCTGCTGCTGCTTCCTCCTCAGGGGAGGACTCCTCACACTCTTCCCCTACTCCAGCGTGGGGTCCCTCCCACGGGAGAAAGTCCTCCGTGAACCGCATCAGTGCGAGTCCTTCCCACAGGCTGCCATTCTTCACAAACTGCTCAGCATGGGTCCCTCCCACAGGGTGGAGTCCTTCAGGAACAGGCTGCTCCAGTGTGGGTCCCCCGTGGGATCACAGGTCCTGCCAGCACACCTGCTCTGGCGTTGGCCCTCCAAAGGGTTACACATCCTTCTGGCATCCACCTGCTCCAGCATGGGGTCTTCCACAGGGTGCAGGTGGGTATCTGCTCCACCGTGGACCTCCATGGGCTGCAGGGGGTCAGCCTGCCTCACCATGGTCTTCATCACAGGCTGCAGGGGAAAATCTCTGCAGAGATTGGTGTCTGCAGAGTTGTGTCTCTCCCATATTCTCACTCCTCTCTCCCCCTGCAGGTTTTTTTCTCCTTCCTAAGTATGTTATCACAGAGGAGCTACCACTGTTGCTGATGGACTCAGCCTTGGCCAGCAGTGGGTCCCTCTTGGAGCTGGCTGGCATTGGCTCTCTCGGACATAGGGGAAGCTTCCAGCAGCTTCTCACAGAAGCTGCCGCTGTAGCCTCCCTGCTACCAAAACTTTGCCGCACAAACCATATACAATGATGATGATAAGACACAATAAGCAGATTTTTTGGGGTCATAGTGTACACAAAGATGACAAATTGATTCCAGGAATGGAGTTCTGGGAACTTGTAGTGCAGAGACACTTGGTTCTTGCTGTTCATGTGGTATTTGGATTATTTAGATTGACTGTAGGGAAAATGAGACAGCTTGATGCTTGTCCTGGTACATGAGACATTGTTGGGTTTTATGATGTTAAGTACTTAACCTGTCTCGGTGAATTTTTCAGCATCAATGGTTCAGTTTGAGTTGAAAGCTGGATTTTATGCCGTTACAATCTCACTAGGACTGGGAATCCAGTCAACTCATTTCTGCTATTTACATACATCCTGTGCAGCTGGAGTTCCATTAGCACTGTTGTTGCCCTGATAACATTGCTGAGGGCAAGTGGAAGAAAATCATAAAGTAACCTGACTGAGATGTGGGCAAATCAAAACATGCAAGATGAAATCAGTCTAGGTTAACCTCCTTTAGAGATGAAACTTAGTTTGCTGTCCTGTGTGTTAAAAACTGAAGGTGAGCCTTAAATCCAGGAATGTTTTAAGTTTGAACTAAAGCTGGCAATGTTAATGGCTTGTAAAAGAGGCAAACTACTTTATTCTACAGACATTAACTCAATAATAGTAATTATACATGTTGATGTTAACAAGTTTGACGTCTTCCATCTTGGTTTCAGGACGCAAATATCCCACACCAAATCACAGCACCATACATAGCATTTATAGAGTAAGTTGTGGCTAGACCTTGGCCAAGGTGGCACTTAAATTTTGAATGAACATTGTCTTGAGCACTGTACAGAAACCAAGGATTATTATCCTACATGGCTCTAATGTCACAAGAAACGGAGGCAGCAGTTGCATAGGCCATCCTAGGTGCTAAGCTATCAGAAATTAGTAACTAACCTCTGAAGGCTAGTCAGTTAGCTGCACATAGTTTGAGCTAGTGGTTGATTACATCTAGTCAGAGGAAACAAAAAAAAAAGATTCCTAGTCTTGCCATTGCTGTGTGCAGCTAACTTGAGTGAGTTAAATCAGAAAAGGTAGTTAAACCAATTGAAGCCAAAGGGAATAAGAATGTACAGCTGTGTTGGCAGAGAGCTGAGCCTAACTGAGCTGTTGAGAAGACAGGACCATTACTATACTGTTAATATGCCCAGGGAGAAGCATGCTGGGAACAAAACTAGGCCTGGTCTGCTTAAATTCTAGTGGAGAAAAGACTGCAGTTAGTATTTTAACTTCCATGTAGTTAATTGGGCCCTCAAGTGAAGATATGGCCTCAATAGTTCAATTAGCTGCCTAATCAGTAGGTTTCTTCAAGTTGGACATCTTGTAAAATTCACCTTTTCTTTCCAAAGACAAGCCAGAAGTATATGCAAGTATAAAGTGTGAGCAGTAACGAAGGAATAGCCCATGTTACGTCACCTGGAAATGAATTTTAAGTAGTTTATAGTATATTTATAAATGAAGTTTGTACCTTGCCATTGTTAGCAGTAGATCCACAAATGGAAGCAGTGGCAGCTGTTGTACTCCAAAGGGGAAATAAATACTCCTTGTGCAGGCTGAGGTTGAAACATTCAATTAGCATTAACATCGGTTCATTTGAATTTCCTCCAATAATGCACTTGTTAATGAGGTGTTAAATTATCACCTTGGGAACCTGGGGACCAGTCAAAACTAATTTGAGCAAAGTGAAAACTTTTTTTTTGTTGCTGCCCTTGAGAATCTCAAGCTGAGCTGGGAAGCTGTTGGAAAAACAAATACTCTGGGGGTCATAAAGAGAGTTTCCTGCTTCTCTCCAGGGGACTGACAGTTTTAAACATCACTCTCTGTATTTGTTCTTCCAGATGGGGATCTTTTAAATCCAGCTTGTTGCTGCACCCTTACCTCCCTCCCACAGAGCATGGCACGCCTCCAGAAAAATTGCTTTAACCTGGGCTGGGCAGGAGAAGTCTTTCAGCCTTTGGTGCTTTGAAGAGTGTTTACAGACGTGAGCAGAGCTGTACCCTTTGTGTTGTGCATTGGAATGTGAGAATTCTTCAGTGCCTCTTCTTTTGGACTTTAATCAACGTTGTGGTGTTTGTGCAAGAGCTCATAAACATTTATAACTGTACACCCGCTTTGTTCTCATAACATTCTGGTTCTTGCTATTTCTGTTCAGGTGTGAGCTGTCATCCTTATAGCCTGAACACTGATCTGTCATAGCAGAAATACAACTAGGAATGTGGCTTTATTGAAGTAATTTCATTTTTCTTTGTCTCTTAACACTGCATCTGGTTTAAAACTAGCGGCTCACATGTTGCTCTCAATAGCACTTGAGGTGCCACATTTCTACAGAATGCTGGTGTGCTGCTCACACAGGGAGATGAGAAAATGCTGGGTAGCAGCTCTCTAGCCTATATTGCTAACAATAGTGTGACTAAAATGCTTGTAAGTCAGTGTGGATGTTAAGGTAAAGCATTTGAACAGGAGAAATCACAGATGAGGTGATGTGCACTCTGTGTTTGGGTTATTGTGGAATATGAGTTTGTAGTTCCTGGTGTAATACGTGATTTACTAGAGCAGAATTTTTTGAGAATACGTGAATGACCTGCATGAGTACCACTTTCTATCATCAGCCCTGGCAACTGCAGCAATTTTCTACATAGAAAAATTAATATTAGTATTACAGTAGTGCTGTCAGTGTACATAGACATAGCAAAATTTCATTCTATGAAGTGCATATAATGTAAATGTTTCTATCTTCTTTGGAAACAAACAACAGTCTGTAACTGAAGCCCTTTCTGTGGACTATGTGCAGGTATATTAGGCTATGTGGGACTCACAGACCAGTTGAACTACTGTCCTTGCCTTCTTTAGCAAGTTCAAATGCAAAACGTGGTTGGCACGTCAACTCATGCCATTTCACATCAGTGCAGTTGGTCTACCACAGATTCTCAAATGTGGACAGTCTTGACAATCTACAATGTGTACTTTAGTCCTGCTAGCATGCAGATGTTTGCTAATGTCCCAGATTTAATAAACTTCCTTAAACTACATATTTAATCTTTGAATAAAGAAGCTATCTGAAAAACCTGCATATCAGTTAATGTGTTTTGAGAGCATGTGGCCAATGGAGAGATTTGAGGTGACTTTAAATGAGATTGTTCAGGTTCTGTTGCAGTCTAGCTTCAACAGTGGGGTTTAGCTGAAGACAAATTGGCTTGTCGAGAACAGGATAAATCAACCTGTGGAGCTTCTTGCTGCCATGGATAAGCTTTTGTTAGTGCACAGGTTATTTCCTAATTGTTGTGTAGTGGATAAGTTGTGGTTACAAGGCTGTCTGCTTCGAGGAAAATAGAGAGTACGCATGCTTCTCATGTTCATGTTGGCTAGCAGCTCCTAAGATTTCTTAACTGTTTGTCCATGGACACAGGGATTTCAAAACAAAAAAAAAAAAAAGGAAAGCCAATAAAATTCTGCTGAAGACTTTTAAGCTTGCCTTCCTACTGGTCAGCTTAATATTGTATTGTGTAAGTGTGCCGCCAAACTTGGGCCCTAAATGGGCAGCAGAGAGCTCATTTGCTCTGCAACTAGCGTCTCCAGAGCAAAGTACTCTGTGCAAATGATGTGGTGCTCTTATGAAAGAACTGTTGGTACCAAGAGCTGGAAGCAGAATGTTTAGTACTTCCAATATTTACTGAATATAGCTTGTCTTTTCTAGGGTTATTGCTGTAATCCTGACAAGTAACTTTTTGTTCAGGACCTGGCATTGTAGAGACAATTGTGGGTTTTATATGCACAGCTTTGATCTTTCCAGGATCCTTGGAAAATAGAGCCGTGCAGGAAAAACAAGTCTATAAAAGTCACAGCAGAGACAAGGCCTCCAGGGTTTGGGCCTTTTTGGGCACAAAGCCTACTCTTCCACCTCGCAGCAGTTCTAGGTGGCAAGCTACCAGGAGCTGCTTGCCAAATACAACGTACTAACATGGGAAAGCTCAACACCCTTCTGTCATGGTTTAACCTGGAAGCCAGCAACTAGGACCAGACAGCCGCTCCTCTCCACCCCACGCTCCCAGAGGGATGGGGAGGAGAACGGGCAAAAAGTAAAACTCATGGGCTGAGATAAAGACAGTTTAAGAAGACAACAAAGGAAGGGATAATAAAGCATATGCAAAACAAGTGATACACAATGCAGTTTTTCTCACCATCGGATGACCAGTTGCGCAGCCTGTTCCTAAGCAGTGATCACAGAACCCACAGAACTCCTAGAATCTGTGGATCCCTGCCCCCCAGTCAAACCACATTTATAAGGTGAGCATCATGTCTATGGTATGGAATATTTCCATCAGCCAGCCTGGGCTATCTGTCTGGCTCTGCTCCCTCCCAGCTCTTCTACACCGGCTCATTAGCCAAACATCGGAAACTGAAAAAAGGTCCTTGATTGCTTAGCAACAACTAAAATCATCAGTGTATCATCAATATTCTTCTCATACTAAATCCATAACACAGCAGCTACTGGGAAGAATATTAGCTCTATCCCAACCAAAATCAGGACACCTGCCTGTTGAAATTGTTGCAGAGTTTTAGGGTAAATATGAGAGCACACTGGAGAAGGACAAGTGTGGTTGCTATAGCAGACGTACAGGCAGATGTAGGCAGCTCTGACATGGTGGCAAATTTGCAGGCTATAGCTCTTATCATGAGATGAACTTCTTAGCTATAAGCATCTTTGTCCAAGGAGAAACTTGTGGTATTGTACAGGACCTTTTATGGGAATGGATCAAGGTCTTCACAAAAAGATGTATGAACACTGCATTCTGTGAAAGATTCAGGTGCTAACTTTCTCAGTAACTTTCATACGTAAACTTCGTATTTAAAAAGCAAACAAACAAAACTGAACCATCTCCTCCAGAGTGGAAATTCTGCATTTTAGGACACATTAGTAAAGAGCACATACTCACTTGCAGCATCGTGTCTCTCCCGTTGCTCCTTGTGTTAGGTAGGTGAAATCTCTAGCAATGTTGGGAAGTATATCAAAGTCATGTTGAGGGACAAAAAGACCTTTGGAAACTACTGTGTTCCATTCCATAAGGTCCCCTTTAGTACCACAGAGGAAAAGTAGATATTTAGGATGATTTGTTCACTTTCCTTATCCCTTAAGAGATCCTTCTACGAAGAGACTGTTAGTAGAGGGTAGTCTGTCTGCCAGGTTTTTTTCTGGATTTTCAGAGTAAGTGCTAACACACAGATTAAATACTTCTCATAGTACCTTACAGTATCAGTTACTGGTCAAAGCTTACTTGGGTGCAGGATCTCATTATTTTCTCAAGCTCATGGAGCCTGTTTCATGGTGCTCCCGGTGTTGTTTCTTTATGGAGCAGATTTCTGTTCAGTTTGGCCAGAAGGTAGTACTCCAGTGTTTATGGCTGCCATTTGCCAAAGAAGTTTGCCAAAGAGTAGGATAGATTAAGGCCTGTGGATGTTGCATAACCTCGTGCTTCTGTGCTGCTTTGTGAAATTCAAAAAACAATGCAGTAAAAATAAAATCTTGATTTTTATGACTAGCTGATGGGGGATCCACAGGGAAGCTGGTGTCTCAAAGACCAGTTAGCATAGTTACTGAATAACTGCTCCAGAGTTGAGTACTTGGATATCTTGTCCAGTCTATGAATTGCAGCACATGCTCCTAAGAGATGTGCCTAATGGCAGGATAAATATACTGATAGACTAAGTGTTAATACTGTTGATAAATCATAACCCTTCTGTAAAACTGCACAAACTGTACTCACATTACAAGTATTTCTCTGAAGACTATTCTTGTATTTGAGAATCTGAGATGGGAAAAATTGCTTTGCTTTTTTTTCTGGACACAGTAGAGCTTAATTCTTCTTTTCCAATTTTGAATTTGTGAGTTGTTTCCTAGAGTTGTCAGAGGTAGCTCTTGCACAGCTAAAAATGTGTTTGATCCTCTCTGATTTATAAAGATTTCCACGCTGATGCATGTGTAGCTAGAGATGTTTCCACAGATAGGATTGTTATGAAGGAGGCTTTTTAAAGTCGAAACTGTGTTCAGGATTGTATGTCTGTTGCTATTAAATCTAGGCAAAAAAAACAGTCCTTGGCGGCTGCTTGGTACAGGGAATGCTCACTATGCGCCTTCACTCCTACGCTGTTACACAAAACAAAAAAGTCTTTGAGTAATTTGTTTGTTCATTTTGCATTGTTACTGCATCTCTCCTTGCTTTTCATTTTCTCAAGTATTACGAAGTCTTAGCTCAACAGAACCACCCGAGATGCCCCCAGTACCTCCAGTGGTCATACTGCTTACAGAGGAAAAAAAGTACGTTTGAAAGATGGAGGTACTGAAATTGTTTGCAAAAGGAACAGTTTGGGTTGAATAAGTAACTAGATAGATAGATGGATAGATGAGCCACTTCAGTTACCTGTGTAAGTCCTTCCTAGTGAAAGTTGTAGGAGCTTCCCACAGGTGTCCCTGGAATAGCAAAGCTAGTGTGTTGAATGGTGGCCAGGTCTTTCAAATGAAACAACATTTGCAGTTTCTGCCCTTCAGGTCTTGGAAAGGTCAGAAGTTGATAAACAACTGATTTCTGTCCCAGCATTGACAGAGAGACTGTGAGGAATGGGTCTAAGAGGGGAAACAGATAGATCAGCAGTTGCTGAGAGGTAGGAGATTAGAGGGGAGAAATGTGTGGATAAAAATGGTTTTTTGTATGTAAATCAATGTACAAAGGAAACTGAAGACCTTGCAAATCACAGTTAGTCTTACTTCCACTTAAATACAAAGTCTCCAGTGCATTTCCAGACATATTTCAGATTATTACAGCGGATAATTGAATTATTTTTAAAAAAACCCCCAAACTTCACACACACACAAAAAACCTCCAACCAGAAACACACAAACAAAAGCCCAAGCTGCAAATAAAGACTAGCATTTTTAAAGTTTATAAATTGGTTTTGAATGCTTTTGCAATGAATATACTTCAGTGTAATTAAAAATAATCCTTAAGCATTAGTTATTAGTTATCCTTGCGTTAGTGATGACTTTTCTGTGTAACAGGTTTTGTGTAATTCAACATGGAAAAACTGGTTAAAGATTATAAATAATACATGTGTAGCGGTACTATTGTAAGTTTAGGTAAGTACATTCCATGTGGAAAATTTTACATTTTTCTTACCTTTGCTAACTTGGACTGAAGTCGTATTAATTTTTGCAGCCCTGATGTTATTGGAACATCTGGAGTTAACATTTAGTGATCTTTAATTCAAACTACAGTAGTATGGTTTTTCCAGAGTACTGCATCTAATATGAAAAACACATTAATTCAAATGTAGGTGAAAACTGCAGCAGTTTGAAAAAAAAAAACAAACAACAAACAAACAAAAAAACCCCAAACCAAAACAAAAACACCACCACCAACTTGGAAGCTGGGTATTTTACTGCTGATCTGTTAATACAGGGCATTCAGTGACACAGGTATGGCTGTCAGATTCTTCATCCTTCGTAATCCTGAGCTTTTGATATAGCCTGCTTTATATGTGCTCATTTTTACTGGATTTTAATCCTTTCAATTTTTATAATGCGTCATACTTGTACCTGCTTACTTCACCATGTTTTGAGGGAAAGTATCCCAGTTTGGAGCAGAGCAAGGCTATGTGGCCACTTTTTTTGTTACAGGATTTTCTCCCATCAGGAAGAAGGAGGTAGTAGCTTGTAGCCTGTTGATTGTGGAGATTGTACCCTAATATCTGGGTTGAGTTTATGGATTTTGGTACATAGTTAACTTCGAAATTTTGGTACCAAGGGAAACCTTTGGAAGATGCTATGTAGATAGAAAAATATTCCCCTACAAGTGTTTGTCTTGTCTTCAGGATGAATTCTTTTGATAATTGATCATGAAGTGAAGGATTTGCATAACAGTATCTTCATGGAAGATTTGTAAACACCTAGTAAACTGGGGGAATTACACTGTGTTCTGGGAAGCATGTGTGTAGGATCCAGGAATTCTGATACTTCTGTTGTAATGGTATTTATTGGGAGCAGTGGGAGGAACTACTACTGCTCAGGCACAGTCTTATTAGATCCATGTGGTAGTGTACATAAGATTGCTTAAGTTGTGTTCTTGACATACTCAGTGAGACTGAAGGGATGTTTGAAGGCTAGTATGGGGAACTTCAGATTTTTTCACAGCAAGATTTTTCCTAATACAGGTTGTAAATGTTCAATTGCTTCCCTTCAGATTTGAGGGTAGTCTAACGTGTGGCCATGAGGGCTGTACAATCCATACACGTTTGTTTTTTCTATAGCAGTAATGTCTTGTGGAGTATTTCAAGTGTCTTTTTCTGTAAAGTCTTGTCTCGGTAGATCAGACCTATTAAACTTGAGCATTGTGTGTTTCTTGGAAAAGCTCGTGTGCGCTACAGCTTTTTTGTATTCTGGGTAAAGAAATGTGGCTTACTACATTATTTCTAGTGGTCTATATATGTAGAGAACATCTATGCCATATAATGTAGGGTGAACTCCAGCCTAACAGCAGCAGCATGGCAGAACTAATGAAACATAGCAGTACATTGGATGCTATTTGCTATTTGTTTTATGTCTTGAGGTGGACAGCTTCAGAAGAGACTTTATGCTACCACTGTAAATGAACTTTGGAGATGGAAGGAGTTCTTACAATGCTGGCATTTTTGTTCTTCTCATGCTTCACCTAAAACTGAATTCGTGTTTTGTACTGACCATATCCTTCCTTTTTGGCTATAGCTGTCTTAAAATGTGCAAGTGGGCTAATTTGCTGTTCTTACGGCAGATGGTCAGCCGGAGGTGATAATCTGTCTAATTCTGTAAGGTATTTTACCTGTGTCATATTTTACGATTAGTGAAGGCACTTAATAATGCTAGCTGAAACTAGGTGATTGCTAAGTTATTTGTAACACTTCCTGCTTGAAACATCTGAAGAGGCCCTGTCCTTGATCATCTTCTCTTGAACTAAAACAGCAAAGAGCGTTTCTCTACAATCTTGTGTTACTGTTTAAAATCCCAAAGGACAAAAACAATCTGCACAAAACAGATGGAAAATACAGTTCACACTCTTTGTTTCTATGTTGTAAAGCTACTGAAGTGTCTCCATGGAAGTAGATATAAATATCCTCTGTATAATATGCTTTGTCAAAGCTTGCACATTCCTTAGCTTGTAAAGAAGTGTGGTGTTTGTATGTGTTCCTGATGGTTTTTCTCTTTGTGGCTTCAATCCGCCATAAAGGCCTGCCAACCTATTTGTGTTGTACAAAGGTTTGAGTCTGTTTCCTTCTGTCTCATCTTCATTGATGCTTTGTCTTATTCTTGAGATTTTAAGAGCAAAAATGCCAGCATTGTGAGAACTCCTTCCACCTCCAAAGTTCATTTACAGTGGTAGCATAAAGTCTTTTCTGAAGTTCCAATGTCCAAGGTATCACGATAAAAATAAAACAGAAGTTTTAAAATGCTTGCTTTTCTCTAAAATTCCATTAACTCGTCAAGTAAAGTTTTATTGAAATTGTATAAAATTTTTTTTCATGTTTTTGACCTCTTCATGGTGGAGGCACCCTAACTAGTTCAGAAGAATAGTCTGGCCAGCACACACTTTTGTTCCCGTTCTTCTCAGCAAGACGCAGGAATAGCTATCAAACAGGGTATGTACAGCTGTCTTCACAGTGATTATGAATATTATTGTCATGACTGCTTATTTATGATAATACACAATTTGTATGAGCTAATGTGTAAGTAGTGTTAATACCAATCCCACAAATCCTCCCAGTAATTAATATGCGGGGTTGGATAACACATGGACCCCGGCAACACAAATTAATTTATTTGTTCTGGAGAAATAGACCTAATCTCATTTTTTAAAATTATTGATTCATCTGAACCAATGCTTTTTACATTCAACTTCAAAATAAAGATGACTGTAAATCGTAACTGTTAGGATGTGATTAATTTCAGCCATGTGACAGCAGTGTAACCAGATACAGTGAACAAGGTATAAACAAACATGAAGAGCTAAACATAAAAACTAAACAATCATTAAAAAGTATTGCTCTTATGAATTATATTTCAGAAATTGCTTTCTGGATTCCCTGGAGGGAGGAAAGGGGATGGAATTACTTGTTGCAGGCAATACTGCTGTCCCGCAGCAGATCCTTCAGCCAGTGTCAGAGAATAGTCAAGCTGGTGGTGTGCTTTTGTTCTCGCTTTCACTCACAGGAGCGTGACTTGGTCCTGTCTGTGTAGCTGTTCTGTTTAGCTGTGATACGGTAGAGAGAACTTAAGTTGCTTTCAGCAGAAATTCAGCCTCTGGAAAAGTTTGGTGTGGAAAAATACAGCAGTGGCTTGTGGGGTTGGAGTCAGGGTGCCTTTCTGGATCTCTTCATGAGCCGTCTTTCCCTGCAGTATGGTTATACAGGCCCTGGAACATATCAGAGGGGATAAGGGCAATGCAACCATTTAATGGAGTTATTGTTCCTATGCAGTCCTTTGCACATGAAATAATTTTGTATTCAGGCAGTTTTTCTGATTTTTAGGTACACAGACTCATGCTCTCACTTTCTTGCTCTTTTTTAATGGTAGACTTCATGGATATTTTTTTATTGGCTCTACCAGACCAGACATTATCTTAAATTCTACTTTAAGTGGAAAGGCTTTGTGTGTTTCTGACAGCTATTCATAGGAGGCAATGTTTTGGTTTGGTTTTGTTTGTCGTTGGGGTTTTTTTTGCCTTGGATAAGATCCGTTCTTCACTTAGATCCTGCTACTGCTGTCTAGGTGGATTTCCTGTGAAGAGTCGCACTGAACACAAACAGAGGGTACAGGATCTTTTGCTCTCCACTGTGCGAACTTCAGAGTAGAGACAGTTGCTGTTTCTGCAGTGTGCCGTGGATCTGGTATACCTTTATAGTTCATACTGGAAAATAAATTTTAAAAGCATATTGCCAGCTAAATCTAATTCTAGTAGTCATTAAGGAATCTGATGGTACCAGCAACCAGCAGTCTTTTTTAAAACTTTCCTGAGCCTTATAAAAGCAGGTTTCTGTAATACACAGTGCATTATGCATATGCAGAGAAATTGCAAGAGACTCTATTATGCTTTTTCCCATCCTTTGAATCTGAGTTCTTGGGATAAATTACAAGTTGTTGGCATTATGTTTGAGGAAGTGGTTCTCTTTTATATGGTTAACTCAAATAGATGATGCAATATGGATCTACTGTTTGGTAATCTCTGTATCTTTAAAATCAGGAAGCTGACAACAATAAACAATGTGAGCAATTCATTTTAGTTTGTATGCTGTCTTACAGAAGATAAAAGCCTGTGTAAATGTGAACGGGAATAGTGGTTAGTTTTTGAACCAGAAGAGCGATACAGGTTTTTGGTTTGGGGTTGTTTTGGGTTTTCCCCCAGTGCTAGCTGATCAGTAACTCAGACTTCTGCAAAGCAATGCTTGTGTCATGACAGTTTTTGTACATTAGGCTTAAATAAAGCACTGATATGCAAAGTCTGCTTCACAGCAGTCCTGGAACATTGTCTATAACCACAAGTTTTTTGGCAGCCTCGGTGTCTCCAGGTTTTGAGAGAAGAATCAGTCCAGCAGAACTTTTTGCAGAGGCAGGCCTAAGGGGGTGTATGTCCTGCTTGAATAATGCTTCATTCCCTCTGCCTACTGCTTGTGCAGACTTCAAAGACTGCTTGAGGTCAGCATATCATTTCTTCTAATTATCACACGGGGAGTCCGAGATGCTAATAGCTCCCTGTCCCTGTTGTGTGTCACTTTCTTATCTATACAGAGGGAAAGGGAGGGGTGAAAAAGCACTACAGCTCAAGTGTTAAACCTGGTGAAGATTACTGCTACAAACCCAGTGGTTCTTAAAATCTCTTTCAAAGTCTGCCAAATGTAAACACATGCATTTTGATTAATTCCTCACAGCCAGATTAGGCTGTTGGCATCCCTTTAGCTATGAACTCCTGAGGAGGTATGGTGCTACATAGGACAAAGAAATGGCGCGATGAAAAAGCTGTAGGTTCAGAGGGCCAATAATCTGTTCAGCAACCTGAGAGTGAACGTGTGGGAGGGGGTACTGTTATGGGCTATGCATCAACTGATGGACCGCACATAAGGGCACAAAAATGCACACACTTCAGTGACAAATATGTGGCATGTCTCAAATGCCAGACTTGCATAGGAGTTATCCTGGTACTAAGACAGCTGAAATGTTTCCATATTAAATTACAAATAATCCTGTCTTTTGGACAGACCAAAGAGTGGTATGTTGTTTCTATTGTGGAGCAATATTTTAAATGAGAGAGGTTTGAGAGAATACATTGACTGTTTCCAAGGATGAGCTATTGGCTGTATTTTTATCACAATGCTGAAAATACCTGGTATTTTTAAAAATGCTAGTTAGTATACCCATCATGTTGCATACCAGTGGGGCCTTTAAAAATCTGTATTCCACAGAACTGTGCTGAAGTTCACTTTAAAAAGCTCAGCAAAACCGACTGTTGGTGCCTTGTGTGATTTTTGTAGGGTTTGGGGTTCTCCCCACTTGTTTCATTGAATTACACCTCAATGCAGGTACCAATCCATCTGTGTGGCAAGAGGGACTAAGGTGTTTCAATTAATAAAACAGGTTAATTCAGTTGCTGGATTTAGAAAATCCGGATTAATTAGGAAATCTACAATGCAAACTAGAAGGAAGAGTCCTAGTAAAACCTACAGCAAAACTGTTCAGACATGTTTGTCCTTAGAGTTGTATTACATGACTCGATATGGTGTTAATTAGCAACTGATAGTTGCTAATCAGTAAGTAACTGATATCACTACTGATATTAATCAGTAAGTAACTGATATCACTACTACAGTTACTTACTGGGGAAGGAGATTGATCAAGGGGAAGGTTCTGAACATGCTACAGCCTGGTTCTGCCCTGGTGTAAGTGCTGACATAAGTAGCAGCTGATCACCTGTGCTGTGGTGTAGCCTATGTTTTTTGGCTTCATTTTTGCAAGTAGCGTGCGTCAGGTAATACTGGCAGTTCTGAATGTATTTTCTTTGTGCAACGACAAATGGCTTCAGTTGCCTTTAGCTTGAGTGATTGGATTGACTGGTTTCTGACAATGCAATGTGTACTCAATTCTTACTACTTTCTCATTAAAGTAGCTTTAATAGCAGTGGCAGGGTCGCAAAAAAGGTGATTTTTGTAGTATGTTGTGTGTAATACAGCAGAGTTGGAGAGAACAATGTTGTACAAAACAAGAACAGCAGAAGTGGTTCATGATTAAGATGACTCATTGGTATGTGTTGGAAAACAAAGGCCTCTACCTTGTAAAGGACATTGAACTTTCTCTTGTGTGCACCTTTGCAGTCAGCGTGAGTTGCCACACACCTGTGTCTATGGGCTTTGGGAGAGCCTGCAAAATCTCCATTGAAGGCTACTGCGTATATGCAAGAAATGCTCAAACTCTGAGAGGAGTTTTAAGTGTTAGTAAAAATAGATCTGTATCTCTGTCTCTGTGGAAGCTTGTTACTTGCTGTCTCCGTTGTGTTATGTCCCCACTGCACATGTATTCATTAAGAGAGAACAACAGAGAGATTTTCCAGTGACGTTTATTGAAGTTCTGGTGGGGATGGACCCCAGTATCCTAAGGTAAGAGCCACCCTTGCTTGTTCGTACAGAGGAGTCAACTTACTCTTGTGAAGCTTTTTGTTCATACACATAACTGAGGTGCTTAGGAGAGAGATCTTGTGCTTTATCTTTTACCCTTTTTTTAATTAGTTGTGGTCTTCTGGGTGATAAGCTATCAGCTACTGACTGCAGCTCGTGGAGGTGATGAGCAAAAACGTATGTCAGTTGAGATTTGTGCAAAATCTTAAATGCTGTTGAGTTGTTGTGGCTGTTTCTTTTCTCTTCTATCATGCTTTGCCCAAATATCTTTTTTTTCTTCTAAGGCTATAAATCACATGTAAAATATAATAGAATCTGAGTAGCATCCTTGAGGCAATGGCTGTGTGAAGAAAAGAACGTGCTGATTTGATCTTAATTAGAGAGTCAATCAAGAGTAAACTGGGCTGAGCTATGTTTTCGTAAGGTTTTTTACCATCCTGCAGCTAAAACTACATGAACATTTGCATTCTATTCTGCTACATGTAATTCCTGGAAATGGTCACACTTGGGCTTGCAGCTCAGCTTTAATTTCACAGTCTTGATAGTTATTCTAGCTTTTCAAGACGAACAAAATGTTCTGCTGTTGTGAAAAGAGGATGTGTTTCTTAACCACTTCATTAAATATGTACTGTTGAAAGAAGGGGAAGCTGAAAGTCAAAAGTTGGCTTGGAAGCAGACTCAGAAAATGCTTTGAGTGTTCAAATAATTACTGCTTTTTATTTGACAGAGGTTGAAGCTCTAGGGGGAATGTAGTATGTAGTGAAATTCATCCAGTCTCTTGCATTGCTCTAAGTGAAGGTACCATTTGGTTGTGCTGTAACTTGTTTAATTACACTGCAAGGTCCAGTTCTCTGAATTACTCCAGTATAATTGGGATGTGTTTCCAGATGTCAGAGGAATTTCAGCCTAGTGATATTCTGGTCTGCAACAGACAGCTTTCAGTTCTCTAGTTTCATTTACTAGCTAACCTTTAATTCTCTGTGATTCACAACCCTTGCCTATTAGTCTTGCTCTCAGAATAAACATTGCTATTCCTGCTTTTGAGATGCAAAAAGGCAGAGCCAGAAGAGGTGCATACCAGAGCAGTGAAGATCTACCATAGTTTACTTAAAAGGCATATGCCACATGGGTGGCATTTTAATGCCATACATCTACCTTCCCTATGAAACCTGACTATGCAAAAAGCTTTTCAAGAAGATTCACAATGCCTCTTTTTTTTTTTTTTTAGTTGTATCTCATCAATGTCCTCTCTGAGAGACTTGTGCTATGTTTTTAACAAATGGTCTCCTTCACTTTTGTGAGTCTAATGAATCCTGGAGCTGCACAGTGGGAGTCTGACAGACTGGGAGTTGCATTAAACAGCTCTGAGTTTTTATTGAAAACATTGTCCTTGGTTCAAAGGGAAGGTAATTATTCTGCCCTGGAATGATAGCAGCCCCTCGTTTATTGACAGCACACCATCTGGTTGTGATAAATTAATGGCCCTGGTAAGACTGCACCTTTTTGGTACCAATGGATGACTTAGAGGCTTCATGTTCAGATTGATAGAAAATAAGAAATACATATTGTTTATGGAAATTACATACTTCCCTGTCATGGGTCGCAAAGCTTTTGCTTCTTTTTCTGTTAGATGTACCTCTAAAGGAAAATTTCAGAAAGTAAGATAGTGCATGAGATTTTTCAGGAGCTAATTCTTGCTGCAAGTTCAGTTCCACTAATCTGTTGATGGAGAGCCTGAAAAAGTGGTGATAGAAATCTTCAGTATTTCAGGTGTAATTGGCATCATTTATTGTACTTTACCACCCAAGGACTGTAGTTCTCACCTAGCAGTTAAGAACAGTGACGATTGTTAAAGGTTTTTCTCAAGGAGTGGTTGTACTTGTTGGTTGCTGTAGCTTCAGGGAAAACTTGCCAGGTAGTCAGTTTGCATCTGTAGGTAAAAGTTCAGAGTGGTGTTACATAGGTTGCTAGCTAATTGGTCCTCCTGGAAACTGCTACTTTTTCTTGCTGTCCCAGCCAAAGTATTATTACTTCTTCTAACCTGCCTAATTATACATTCAGGCTCAGTTCTGTGCTCTGACAAAAAAAACCCATCTGAACCAACGATGATTGTTAAACAGAAATGTCCACAGGGTCTTGGAGGGGAGAGACAGCTGTGGTTCTTGTAATAGCTAAATTATTACCCCACTCTAAGACAGGTTTAAATGCTTGCAAGTAGAACATATTGAATGTGACCTACTGTAGTGTCTGATTTGTTGAGAGTGTTGGCTGGTCTCCACTTCCAGATTTATTTCAGAACACAGTTCTGAATTCTTTTGTCACACATCACTGCTTTTGCTTTAAAAATTTCCTCAGTTTGTTATTTTTATTTACTTTAAAAAATAATCACGGTAACACCATGATGAAGCTTATTCTTGCCAAGTTCTTTTGATACCTTTTGTGAGGCTAATTGCTGCAGAGGGAAGTGTCGTCCACTAACTCTGCAAAGCATTTTAGTCTTTCTTACTTGAGCAGAGGTAGCAATAATACCACTCATTACAAGTTCTTACTTTCCTACCACTTCTGTTTTTAGAGCTGGAGTCCTTGCAGCTATATTTATAGTGTGGCATGAATAACATTGATCTTAGATTTAGATGTAAAGCGAAAACACTTTGAACCTGGCTTTGCTATGCTTGTTATTTCTGTGGCTAGGCAGTTTGGACATTCATGTGGGGATTGGCCACAGGTTAAAATAACTCTGAAGCCATGTCGAGTTGTTACTAAAATTCAGTCAAGCATTTTATGTATAATGAGCAAAGTACCCTGGCAAGTTTGACTCACTCTTTGGCTGCCAGGGTACATAAGAAACGGATGTGTATTATTCTGGGGTTTGGCAGCTTGGGCCTTCACCTTTTGTGGGCAAAATACCTCAGCAGCTTCAAGCCATTTAGGCTAGATGCCTCGTATCTATTATGCACAGCATGTTGATGAACAAAAGTTGCAAAGTGCTCCTTGTTATTAGTCTCTCAAACTGACAGTCTTGAAATTTCATCCTCTGTTTTGTGAGAGACAGTTAAAAGTACAAGGTAAAACTGAATCAGCATGGGTAATTTTAGCTGTTTCCCGCATGTAGTAAAGGATAACTTTTTGATAATTTTAGGATTTATCAAAGAGGGAATGAGTTTCTGAAAACTGAAGCTGAGGGTGGCCAAACATTGGAACTGGCTGCCCATAGAGGTTGCGGAGTCTCCATCCGTGGAGACAGTCAGAACCCAACTGGACACAGTTCTGGGCAGTGGGCTCCAGCTGACCCTGCTTGAGCAGGCAGATTGGACTGGCTGATTTCAAGACATCTCTTCCAACCTAAAAGATTTTGTGAAAAGTGAAAGTGGTACTCCGACAGCAGTAACACCAATTTTCAGCATCTGGGGGCATTTTATATTTTTACACCAAAAATAATAAACCAGTAGAGCTTCTTTTACATTCCACAAATACCTTTTCCAGTGCTGTTGGACCATAGGGAATGGTGCAGAGTGGATGTTTCCAGAGTCATTGTCCATGTAAGATGCATCCTAGAATGATCTTACTGCATTGACACTTCTTAATGATATCAATTCCTGCCGCTTCATAGCTGATTTATGTCTCTTCGCTTGTGCACGTTTCCAGCCTGTGTTCAGGGAAGCTGACTTGTTCTCTGTCGAGATTCCTTCTGATGGTCTTTGACAAGCCAGTACAACATGGCAATAGCCACCCTACTAGAGGATAATTAGGCTGGCGAGGATAATTCTGGCATCTCATTTCTTGGACAGCCCATAGATACATTAGGTAGTCCTGGATCTGATTGTGCAGGAGCTCTCAGGAGCTGTGCATCAAAGCATTGGGAACCTCTGTACAGAGTTGAATGATGATCATGTCTAGAACACCTCTGTTATGCTTATAAAGGATGTGCTACTTGCGAAGCAGACAAGATTCAAGGGGACGTTCTTATCTTGCCAAGTAGTCTGTTTTGTGCCATGTACAAGCTGTTAACTGTCCCTAACTCAGCAGTTTTGAAGTAGCTGTTTGGTTACTGTCTTTCAAATCTACCCTTTGGCTAGATAGGTTTCTTGCATCTATGTTGGCCACTTACGTCTTTGAGATGCTGTTCTCTATGTTCAGTCACCTGGTAGCCCTGAAGTACCAGAGCAGTTCAATAAAGGTGTTTCCCCTAGTGAAAAAGCTTCTTCTCTAAGGCAAGTTCCAGTTTTCTTTCCTACTTTACATGTCTCATCAGGGCAACAGTTAGTTTCTCCTCCCTTCTATGAGGACTACTTTTCTGGTGATCTTCCTACAGAGGAATGACTGACAGCTTTTAGTAGTAGTTTCTTTCTTCCTGATGATGTTTGACTTTCACCCACATTAGGATATTATTTTCTTGCATTTTTGGCTCAAGCTTTGTACTTAAAGACTGAAACTTTACTTCTCACTATGGAGAGCAATAAAGTCTTATCTAAGACTGCAGTTCATCAGTGGCTGCAGTCGCTCCATGGACTACTGGGATTGGTTACAGAAGATTCTTCTCTAGTAGTGGAAGCATACTCTACTAAAATATTCTGACATAGTGTGAGCTAACTTAAAATGTCATTTAGATATCTGCAGGTCAGTCATCTCATGTTTCAGTCACAGCTTCATCACAGTCTCTGCCACTGGTACAGTATGTGGTAGTGACACCACATTTGATAAAGCAACCCTTCATTCACATATGTTTTAAAGACTTGGACCCACTGTTAGCTAATTGTAATTACAGGGATTGCTTGGAGTCGTCTGTCCTGTGGATTTCTACATGTACCCTTCTGAAGGAATGTAAATACTTGAAGTGTTATTCTCATGCATAGTAACCTCCCTCTGAGTCCCTCGTAGGTTACCAAATTCTGTAGTTGAGAGACTGTAAAGGACACGGGTAAGGCTGAGCATTAGCCTTGTTTCAGTCACACTGGGGAAGATGCAGGTTGTTATATAATGTGCCAACTACAAAGGCAGAAAGTATAAAAGTTGATTACTGATGTTGTATGTGCACACAGAAGATTAAATGTACATGTGGACACAATAATTAAGGAATTGAGTTATTAGGAAGTCATTTTCCTTTTTGTAACCTTAATGAGTTTCACCATACAAAACCTTTTCAGCGACTCTTGCTCTGGACTGAACTCTGGTATGTTAGATACTTCCCACTGCCACCCCCGTGGATAGGAGCTGTAGGATAGTTTGGGTATGCTTTTAACCACTGAGATACCTGGTTCAGCTACAGGTAGACATGAATAAATGGTGGTGCTAGATAGCCCTAAAGTTCTGAATTGCCTGGCTGGTATGTATGTGAGCTGCCACGTGGTAGCGCAGTAAAAAAATATAGCTGGAGGTATGCCAACTTGTTACCTTTCTAGTCCCAGAGCTCTACTGTTGGCCATTGCTGCTTTGTGTTAGCTGCTCGTTTGTACAAAAACAGCACTGAGTCTAGGCAAAACAGTAACATTTGTAATCCCACTTTACTGACTAAGGATTAATAATTTCTAAGTTTTAGCATTTATAAACACCACTAATTGAATTTACACATGTACGTATTTGCACCTGTTACTAAATGTGTGGTTTACGATGGTTTTAGGAGCCAACATTGGCCAGGTTTGAGGCAGGATGATCCGTTAACCCGTCTTTTTTTTCTGTGGCTGTGGGATCAGTAGCATTGTACTGCTTTAGTCTCTGTCTCTTTAAAGCTTGAGTTTTCAGGATCTTATAAAAGGGATTTTGCTGTAGAAAAGCTGTCTTCTGTAGTTTGATAAACATTGGCTCAGTTTAAATCAATTGGTTTTAAATACTGCCTTTACTGACTCCTTAAAATGTTTACTCATGCTGGTCTCCTTTACACGTGTATCTTATTTCAAAGTCTTTCTGCTCACAGAATGAAGCCTGCTGTTTGAGGCAAAAGATGACTAATAAAACAATTATAATACTGTCATGGCTGTGCATGGATGAGCGGCCATTTTAGCTGATTTTATTACCATGTCATTTTGTAACATCTTTGTGTCACCATATCACAGAAAAACTTTTGGCGTGAGCTAAGATTGTTGTGCTCTGTGGACTAGATGGACTCACTTGGACTAGATGACCTTTAAAAGGTTCCTTCCAACCCAAACTATTCTATGATTACACGCTCAACCAAAGCACTTTTAAAACCTCTTTAAGTCAGTACACTTTAAATGGTAGTTCTTTAACAGATTATATCTCTCCACTCATATCAAGAGACATGATCTCTTCATCGTGAGAGCTGCATCTCTTTATGATGAAGTTCATGGTGCGAGCAGAGGCGCTGCCTTTGAATTCTCTAAATGCAGCCGGTAGTTGCAAACAAAATCAGAAAATGGAAATAGAAAAATTCCTCTCTGGGCTTTGGAATATGCCAAAGGCTTCAGTCTCACCCGTATATATAAACTTCATGAGTACACAATACATGCACCCAGCTGGTTTTTGGCATGTCTTTAGGCTCCACTGGAACTGTTTAGCTTGATAGCAAATGCAATGACAGATACTTAGTATTAGCATAAATTTTGCTTCTCGGAGACCTTTCAATGCCAAGAACATTAGCCATAATTTTTCTTTTCTCCTTTTTCCATTTCTGAATCTCCTTGGTTTTACCATTGCCAGTTTATTAAATCAAATTTAACTGTTTTCCTCTCTCCTTTAAAACACTGAGTGTTTTTACCATCACCTCCCCGGTGGCTCTGTACTCGGTACCCGTGTAATCCAGGCAAATCCCCTGCATAGTGTCTTGTTAAAAAGCCATAGGAGTGGGGTTAACTCAGAATGGTCATGAGCCAAGCCCTTCACCGCTTCTCCTAAAATAAATCGTTGCTAAAGCTGCTGCCATATGGCCAGCGAACATGAGCTCTCAGCGGTCTTTTGATTTCCTCGTTCATGCTTTCAAGCACGTTGGCTCTCAAATCGGGCTTCTCCTCCCACGTTATTTGTAGTTTATCTCCCGAGCGGTGAACTCGGGAAGCACGCAAGCGTGTCAGAAGAATAAATAACTTGACTCAGCTGTCCCGGTGGCGGTTCCTCAGCATCTCCCGGATGAATGAAGCGTGGCTCTCCCGTGGGGCGGTACAGGCTTGTGGCCGGGAGCGGGTCGGTGCCGCCCGGAGCCGGGGTCCCGCAGCGGGTGGCTGCAGGCTCTCTCTGGGCAGCAGTGGCCCCTAGTGGAAGGTGCCCGGTCCTTCTGGTGACCCAGACTCTAGGCATAAAGCCTAAAGACTCTTCCCATGATTCTTCCCATTTCCAAGCTTGTTCTAAACCTGGTTGCCCCCAGCCAGCGCTCCAGGAGAACCTGATGAGTCGCTGCTCTCTTCTGACTGGTTTGCTAAATACTAGAGTTTGGGCTATTAAACAGTAATATAACAGCGCTGAGTTAAGGAATTATTCTAATTACTTTTTCAAGTTTCTCTTGGTTTTGGCAAGTTCTCGTGGCATTTGCCTGTGTGAGCCGGAGCTTTTATAATGTAAAACTGGGGGAGTATAGTATTCTGACCCATACATTTTAATACATCTCTGTGCAGTCTCAGGTTACATTGTATAATTGTATATAATACTTTTCTGAAGACCTGTAATGAAAATCTGCAGACGGCATCTGAAAGGAAGGGTGTAAAATTCTTACTGCAAATATTGGCTGCAGTGCTGTGCTCACATGTGCAAACTTAGAGGAAGCAAACTGGTACATGTGGAGCCGCCTTGTGCCTGGAATTTAAACAGTGAGATAGGAAAAGTATTCTGAAAGATAGGAAATCTGTAAGTAATGTATAATAAAATTGTCCACACTAGCTTTTATAGTATGATCTCTCAGAAAAAATCAATGAAAACTTCGCTTTAAATCTCCCTCTTGTTTTTGGGCTGTTGTAAATCTTTTTTTTTTTTTTTTTTTTTGAGGCTGAACGAGTAGGTTGCT